>SWCC01010134.1_pt1 | contig 47497 bp, 38 predicted proteins | sample 4692971 | NCBI WGS metagenome assembly SWCC01 (sample SAMN10267277, study PRJNA491770) | bioreactor metagenome | isolation source: DHS bioreactor inoculated with subseafloor sediment | place: Japan: off Shimokita Peninsula | collected 2006-08 | reverse complement strand
CCCCCCCTGCTCAGGGATTCACAATCCTGAAAATATCCGCGGATATCCTTCTGGAGTTGAATTCAGATTCCGCATGTCATTTTCAGGTTTGCGCCGAATGACGACCAGCAAGCTGAATTCAGCGTTGTCAGATCGCCCCCTTCCCTCCCGACCCAAGTACACGCCCATGAAAACCCTGCCCCTGCTCGCCACTGCTGCCGTGCTGTCTGCGGTCGCCACCCCTTCCTTCGCCGTGGTCTACACCATGACCGACAACCTGACCGGCGCCTTCAGTGCCTCAGGCTTCCAGGACGCAAACCCGAATACCTACAACATCAACGTCCGTGACCTCGACGGCACCGTTAAACTGTACACCCCGCCCGCCGGCAGCCACACGACCGCCATCAGCGGTAGCCTGCTGCTGAACCTCTTGCCCGGTTCGAACCCGGCCCTGTCTGCGCCGTGGGATGTCGCCTTCAGCATTCCCGCCATTGCCAACATCTTTACCGCCGTGCTGTCCGGCGTTGCAGATACCGGCGTAAGCATGTTCACCTTCCAGCCCGGCACCCCGGGTGCAAATGACGGTGTAGCAATTGGCTCCGGAACCTTCAGGCTTACCTATGATGAACAAATCGCGCCCGAGATCCAGGCCACGCTGTACGCACTGACCGGCATGGCGATGCCGTCTAACGGCGCAGGCTCGATCGACGTACTGTACAGCCTGTTTCAGGACGGCTTCGATCTCGAGTTCAGCGAGACGGCCACGACCTGGCCCGGCTTCGGCGTCGCACTTGCAGCCATCAACAGCGCAGTCGGAAGCACACCCAACCTGCTGACGGGCGACTTCTCGGTACACCAGCTGCAGGTCAGCAGCACTCAGGTGCCGGAACCCACTACGCTGGCACTGCTTGGCATCGGCGTCGCCGGTCTGGGCACACTTCGCAGGCGCAGGCAGGCCTGACAAATCGCGCCACTGTGCCCTGATCCCGACAGCATTCGAGAGCACCAAGGGCAACGAAACACCCGCATCAGCGCGTACAGCACGCACAAAAAAAGACCGCCGCGGCGGTCTTTCTCATGTGAGGCGCAAAACGATCAGCCCCGCGCATCCCCCCAGCGCAGATCGATGGAATCGTCCCCAACATAGGTGGCGTTGCCACTTCGATCAACGCAATACTGGAAGGAGAGGATCTTCTCTTCGACCGTCTGACTTTCTCCCAGCCGCGTGTAGTCGAACAACACACTGCGCTCAACGCGCGAACCCGCGCGCAGATGGCAGCCACGCCCGATCCACGTGGGACCAATCACCGAAACACCCGGCTCAATGCGCACGTTCGAACCGATATAGCATGGCCCCACAATCGTCACGCTGTCCCACGCAATCGACGTGTTCAAACCCACCCACACACCGGGCTTGATCTCGCGACCGGGCATTTCCATCTGCGCCACCTCACCGCGCAGCACACGCTGCAGCACTTCCCAGTAGTCGGTCAGACGACCGATGTCGATCCAGTTGAAAAAGCGCTTCTGCGCATAGAACGGCACATCCTGCTCGACCAGCATCGGAAAAAGTTCGCTGCCGATATCAAACTCGCGCCCCGGCGGAATCATGTCGATGACCTTGGGCTCAAAGATGTAGATGCCGGTGCTGGCGAGGGTGGACAGCGCCTCTTCGGGCGACGGCTTTTCCTGGAAGGCCTTGATCTTGCCTTCGCTGTCGGTAACGACAACGCCGTAATTCTTGACCTGCTCGCGCGGCACATCCAGTGCGACCACGCTCGCCAGTGCGCCCTTGTGTCGGTGCTCGTCCAGCGCCGCGCCAATATCCAGATCGACGATCGCATCGCCGCACATCACAAGGGTGGTTTCGTCGAAGAATCCACCGAAGTCCTGGATCTTGCGCATGCCACCGGCCGACCCCATGGCCTTGGGCACGATGTCACCGTGCTCGCGCTTGCCCTCGTAGGAATAGCCGATCTCGACGCCCCAGCGGTGACCATCACCAAAGTAGTTTTCGATCTTGTAGTGATTGAACGCCACGTTGATCATGATCTCGCGGATGCCGTACCTGGCCAGATGCTCGATCAGATATTCGAGCACCGGCTTGTTCAGAATCGGCACCATCGGTTTGGGCAGGTTCTTCGTCAGCGGGCGAACCCGCGTTCCCTGGCCTGCAGCCAGAATCATTCCCTTTGCCATGATCAATCTCCCTTTTACGTATTAGTTGAACCCGGTAGCACTCAAGAGAGCGAAAAATCAATCGCCCTTCAGCCCAAGAGACCTGCCACCATCGACGATGAAATTCTGCCCGGTAATAAAGTTGGCCCGGGGAGAGGCAAGATAAGCCACCATCTCACCAATATCCTCAGGCTTACCGTAACCACTCAACCAGTTCGTCTTGCTCAGCTGATCAAGCTCCGAAGCACTGATCTCACCACGCTGGACAATCCCCGGCGAAACGCAGTTTGCCGTAATACCGAACGGCCCCAGTTCCATTGCGATTGACTTGGTAAAGGCGATCACCCCGCCCTTTGAAGCCGCATACTCGGCGAAATTGGCCTTGCCTTGCACGCCCAAGACACTGGAGATATTGATGATCCGACCGGTCTTGGACGGCACCATCGCCTTGGCAGCTTCCCGGCAGCACAGGATCGCCCCCCTCAAGTTCACGTTCAAGACTTGGTCGATGACCCCTGTCTTCTGCCCGATCAACGAGGAGTACTCGTCGCGTGCGCTCCCCCCTGCGCTATGAACCATGATATCGAGTCGGCCGTGACGTGCGGTGACCTCCGCGAAAGTCCGCACAATATCAGCCTCATCCGTAACGTCTAGGCGCTGCGGATAGGCTTTACCCCCTAAACCGACAATCTCGGTAACAACAGAGTCGATTTTGTCCGAACTCATACCGCAGACATAGACGATAGCCCCTTCGGCTGCAAGGCAGCACGCAATACTCCGCCCGATGGATCCGCTTCCGCCCGTAACGATCGCGACCTGGTTCTGCAGCACGCAGCCATCCGCAACCCGGATCTCGTAAGGGACAGTGACCGGAATCCGCGGGGCCAGCCCGTCGCGCAGCGAACGTAATTTATTACGAACGCGACCAGGAACAAATTTCTTAAGCAACCTCATGACTGAGCATCCTTTAACTTGGCTTGCCAAAACGGCGGGCGAATATGTCGAGGACTATCCGACGCTCATCGCGATGCAATCCGATCACGGCAACCGCCGCGACAACCGAGATTCCGGCAACGGCGCAAACAAGAAAAATACCAAAGAGCGTCTCGGGCGCATGGTATTTCACGGCCAGCGGAGCAAGAGGCGCTAGCATCAGAACAGCACCGCAGCGCAGCCCCACATCCCGCGCAAAGAGCATCAGCGGAAGAGAGATCGAATGCCGCAGAAAGTACAGTCGGGCAACCGCTATCAGCGCCGACAGGACAATGGCGACGACAAAGACAATCTCTGGGGCGAACCCTTGGCTCAGGAAGACATAACTGATGGGTAAATTTGTCATGCCGATGGTGCTGACTGTCAGGTGATATGTCCTGACCTTTCCCGTTGCCGCCTGAGCCGTTCCGGTCACGCCCGCGAAGCTCTCGACCAATGCTTGAATCAGGACCAACTGAATGAACGCGACAGTATGCTCAGGTACAGTCGCGAGCCAGATTCCGAGCAGGGCTTCGGCTTCGATCAGTACCGGCAGGACCATCAAGAGCACCAGGAAAAACGCGAGACGGGCGCCCTTCAGCACCAGAGTATGCATCTGCGCAAGATCGCCCGCTGCGTACGTCTTGACGATCTGTGGATTAAGCGCCTGAATGAAACTGCTCGTGAAACTCTGTAATGCGTTGCTCACCTGAAGAGCGAGTCCGAAGGCTGCATTGACCAGCGTGCCGAAGATCAGGTTCAAAATAACATTCGTCCCCTGCAGGCGCAGCACGACCGAGAGATTGCTGAGAATGCTCCAGGACGAAAAGGACAATATCTCGCGAAACAGACGGGGGTCACGAGCAGGGCGCGTATGACATTCGGAAAAGTTCCGGCGCGCATACCAGCCATAAACACCTGCGACGAGCGCTGCAACCACCAGCATCAACACGGCATAGACCTGCAAACGGTCTCCAGAAACCCTGAAAAGCGCATAGGCGACAGCCAGCCTAAGTCCCACATCCACAATACTGACGTATGCGAATGCGGCCATCCGCTCATTGGCGATAATCGCTGCGTTAAAGGGTGCCGTGGCAACGTTGACCAGGAAAGCCAGCAAGGCACACTGATAGACCCAATTCGCGGCGCCCATCCGGTCTGGTGCAATATTCAACTGTGTATTCAGGAACCACAGCCCCAGCGTCTCCGCAATGAGCAGAATGACCACCGCCAGCATCAGATGGATGAAAAGACTCGTGGCGAAGACGCGCTGCACATCGTCCGCCGTACCTGACCGTCCTTTCTCGAAATTCAGGAAGCGCTGCGTGGCGGCCGTCATCGCAGCGTTCAAGAACCCCATCAGGACCATCAGCCCGCCAACAAGGCTGAACAAACCGAAATCGCTGACCCCCAAGGCCTCGAGGATGACCCTCGAGGTATAGAGTGCAACAACCGTCGTCAGGAGCGTACGAAAATAGAGCGCCAGTGTGTTCCTGGCAATTCTGCGGCCATGATGTTCCATTCATTCAGCTCAGTATCAACGGAACAGTTTGGGCAGTTTGCGTCTGAGTCGGCGCCGCACTCTATCGCCGAAGGTAAGCTTGTCCAGCTCCTGCAGATAGGTCTTTAACTGGCGGACGTCGTCCTCCTTGACACTGAAGACCTCGACCAGGATCGGGCCAGGCTCCGCAGGATTGGTTAAAACGTCAATTGCGGCATCGCATTCCTCGCGCGTCGTCGCCGCCAGATAGCGGAAACCCACCGACTCCACCCAGCCCTTTGCCGAGGTCGCATGCCCTGCCGAGATGTGGCGCGACAACTGCGGCGCCAGTCCCTCGCTCAGCGGCATATGCATGACCCCACCCCCCTCGTTGTTGAGCATCAGAATGCGCAGATTCTTCGACAGATGCCGGTTCCACAGGGCGTTCATATCGTAGAAGAAGGTAAGGTCGCCGATGACCAGGTAGACAGGATCGGACGTCGCAGCAGCGAAACCCACCGCAGCGGACATGCAGCCGTCAATCCCGTTCACACCTCGGTTGCAAAAGGCTGTGACCGATGGATCCGAACGGAACAGGTGCACCATGCGGATCGGAAGGCTGTTTGCGATATGCAATTGCGCATTCTTCGGTAGCTTCCGAACCAACTGACCTACGGCATGAATCTCGCCAAAATCGACTTGCGGCTCTTCGATAGCGCCATCAACCTCGGACCACGCTTCGTAATAATCCACTCCGCCAGGCTGCTCGGCCTGCTCACACATCTTCTCGAAGAAGAAGCGCTCCCGAACCTCAAAGACGGTCGACAGTCGACGGAAAGGGTCAGAGACGCGGCTGGTTCCAAGATCCCATACTTCGAAAGGTCTGCCAGTTGAAGAGAGGTATTCCTTTAGTTCGCTATTGAACGTGTAATTACCGAATAGGTTAATGACGACGTCAGGTGCCAGTTCAACAGTCTGCTCAAGAGTCATCGAGCGCAACGCAAGATACGCAGTCTCGATGGTGCGCGAGGTGTGGCAGTTGGACAGTTTGTCAGCAAGGATCACACAATCGTAGCGCTCAATGAAACGCTCCACAGACCGGCTTAGCGTTTCATTCGCCGGTGCCGACTGCCCCCAGACAATCATCACCTTGCGCCCCGTGAGACGACTGGCATAGGCCTGCCAGACGTCGTCCCCCTCATCGCCACAAACGCGCGTGATCTTGCGAACCTTAGGCAGGCTCTCTGTAGAGAATTTGTCAGTATGGTGACGCTCGATGGGGAAGTTGAGATGCACCGGCCCGCGGCCGTGGTGGTCAAGTTCAAGAAAGGCTTCGTTGATCACCCGATTGCAGTACCACTCCGAAAGCCCGTCCTTCACTTCAGGCAGTTGTCCCTGATAGCGAATAAAGCCGTCATAGACATCCTTCTGAAGGAACATCTGCTCTTCCTTCTGATTGAGAAGCTCTGGAAGGCGATCCGCTGTCAATACCACGAGCGGCAACCCTTGATAGAAGGCTTCGACCACAGCAGAACCATAATTGATCGCCGACGTACCCGAGGTGCAGCACACCGCGACCGGGGCACCAGACTTCTGAATCAAACCGAGAGCAAAGAAGGCTGCACTGCGTTCATCTACAACAGAATAAAGCGAGAAATCCGGATCCCGCTCCAGGGAACGCACCAGAGGATAGTGTCGGCTACCCGGTGAAATCACGACACTCAAGATGCCATGTTGCTTCATGAGGGAGAGGATCTGAAGAATCAACTTATTATCTGAATACACGCTTATATTCTCATCCAGTTTATCGATCTTACTGCACAATTTGCAGAAATCAGAATCATCAATATGAACCTTAAACACCATTCAGAGCAGCCATGAAATCTCTGCTCGGTTCAGCTCAAACCCATACATCAGGCTTCGACCCTAATTACAGGATACGATCATCTCAATGAATTAACCATCGATCGCCCCAAGTAAAAAATCGGCTGAATCGTTTCGAAGCCTTGGCAAAATGTCATCGACAGTCGAGTAATCTACCACCGTACCGACAAGTTCTCGCAACCTGTCCTTGTCCACGTATTCATTCAGCAAAAGCCTGGATTCCAGACGAAACCCTCCAAGCAATGACATAAATCGCGAAAGCCCTCGACCGGAATTCCCGAGAGCAATGAAATTCTTTCTAAACAGAATGGCGAATACAGTTCCGTGAAAGGAATCTGTAACGATATAATCCGCATTCTTGAACTCGCTCACCCACTCCGAAACCGACGCATCGGATTGCAAACCGAGTTCTCGCAGAGCATAGTGCTTGCCGAGCGTTGCGAGGGCGTCGCTAACAAGCCTCGACTTATCCTGGGCTCCATCAAGAATATAGGTGAGCATGCGCTTCGTTCCAGAGCCCTCATCGCGCCTCGGTATAGTGAAGCGATCGTAAAAACTTGCATCAACGAGCAGCGTTGGATCCAGAACATGGCGACAATCAGCGCGACCTAAAGTCTCACAAATCAACACGCCACTTTGCTCTCTCGTCGATACGGCATGAAAATCAGCGAGCAGGGGTTTTATTTCCTCAATCATGTCCGGAGCCTGCCAATGATCCATTCCGAATGACGCTGCGTAAGCGATCTTTCGAGTCTGCATGGCATCGACGAACTCGAGGAAGTATCTGGATGGATCATACGATATATAGTCCCACCTCCAGACCTGATCACTCCCGACGATTACAGCATCAAACTTCTCCTTGCTCACTGCCTGCCTAAACTCCGCACCGGAGCAAGCCTTCCGAGTTTGACGCACGATATATTCACTTAGAAATTTCTCATGCCTTGAGACTTTCTCGTATCGCTCCCGAATGCCCTTGAAATTCTGCACTGGAACTCTTTCAAGCACGGATACGATCAGTTTCTTTAGAGCAGGATTAAGGCGCTTGCTCTGCGGCCCGCCATTACCGATCGATGTAACCCTATACCCCCTGTCATTCAGGAAACTATGCAGTGCGACAGCCTGCAGCATTCCGCCGTAGTTTCCGTCCCGGGGCAGATTCAGTATTCCTATACTTTTCATTTCGATCGATCCTGTCGAAAATAACTGCAGTCAGGTGTAGCACCCTTCTGGACTCGGTTACCTGAATTACCATCCACCAGCACCCGGAGTTATTCCGGCGCAGCAAGCGACGATGGCTGAGTGCTCAGCATGGCATCTGAGGCGTCAGCACATTCACACGTGGTATAGGTCGCTGGGCGCTGAACCACCTGTCAGAGAAACCACCGTCTCCTTGTGCATGCACTAGCTCGCAGCCCGTCCATATGTATCCTCGAAGCGCACGATGTCGTCCTCGCCCAGGTAGCTTCCCGACTGCACCTCGATGATCTCCAGCGGCACCTTGCCGGGATTCGCCAGACGGTGAGTGTGGCCCAGCGGGATGTAGGTGGATTCGTTCTCCCCCAGCAGGAAGGTACGTTCGCCGTTGGTGACCTCAGCCGTGCCCTTCACCACGATCCAGTGCTCGGCGCGGTGATGGTGCATCTGCAGGCTCAGCGTCGCGCCCGGACTCACCACGATGCGCTTGACCTGAAAGCGCTCGCCGAAGTCGATCGAGTCGTACCAGCCCCACGGGCGGTACACCTTGCGGTGGCTGCGCGTCAGGCTCTTGCCCTCGGCCTTGAGCCGTTCCACGACCTTCTTCACGTCCTGGGTGCGGCTCTTGTGTGCCACCATCACCGCATCGGCGGTTTCCACCACCACCATGTCGTCGCAGCCCACCGCCGCCACCATGCGGTGCGTCGCGTGCACGAGCGTATTGCGGCTGGATTCGAACATCACTTCGCCACGACCGCTGTTCCCGTCGCCATCCTTCTCCGACACCGCCCACAGCGCGTCCCACGCGCCCACGTCCGACCACCCGGCCGACAGCGGCACCACCACGCCCTGACCAAGCTCGGGCGCAGTGCCCAGCTTTTCCATCACGGCGTAGTCGATTGAATCCGACGGGCAGGCGACAAATGCGGCCTTGTCCACACGCAGGAAGTCGGCATCCACCGAACGTCCTGCAAACGCTGCATCACACGCGGCACTGATATCGGGGCGGAAATGCGCCATCGCCTTCAGCCACACCGAGCCCTTCATCATGAAGATGCCGCTGTTCCAGAAGTACTCGCCGCTCTCCACGTAGCGGGTGGCGGTGTCGGCGTCCGGCTTTTCGACGAACTCGGCCAGCACGCGGGCGCTGTCGGTGTCACCCGCCAGCGGGCCGACGCGGATATAGCCGTAACCGGTTTCGGCGCGATCGGGCACGATGCCGAAGGTCACCAGGCGACCGGCCTCGGCCTGCGCCGCCCCTTCGGCAATGGCTTTCTGGAACGCGGGCACATCGACGATCACATGATCGGCCGGCATCACCAGCAACACCGGGTCCTTGCCCTCGGCCATCGCGGCAAGCGCCGCCAGCGACAGCGCCGGCGCCGTGTTGCGGCCCACCGGCTCGAGCACGATCTGCGCCGAGCGAACGCCCACCTGGCGCATCTGTTCGGCGATGATGAAACGGTATTCCTCGTTGCTCACCACCAGCGGCTGTGCATCCACCTCGCCGCCCGCATAGCCATTGAGCCGCACCACGGTTTCCTGCAGCAACGAGTGATCGCTGGTCAGCGGCAGCAGCTGCTTGGGATAGGACTCACGCGACGCAGGCCACAGCCGTGTGCCGGAACCGCCAGAAAGAATTACCGTCTTGATCGCCACAAGGAAACCTCCGAAGCACTTATATTTTAGTGCACTGCAACATGCATTGAAGATACAACAACGCTCGCCCGGTCACCAGCACTTCCTACGGCACGCGAACTGCGACCACGCGATCCACAAGTACGCTGCTGACGCCGGCAGCCCGAAGTGCCTGCACGTAGACACCCTTCTCGTGATTGATCTCTCGCGCAAACGGTCCGCCAGGAACCTTCACGTATTGATACTGCAGATGTCCGTTGGCACGGCGCGCTGCAACAAACCGGTTCATCGGTGGATACGATCCGACTCTTGCGAATGCGTCTGAGCCAACATTACCGGTTGAGTCTGCACGGAGCGCTACATAGAGATCCCAGCTTCCGTCTGCCGGCAACTTGTCGAGCTTGAACTGAACCGACCATGCACCGGAGTTGCCCGGCATCCGGACGGCAGCGCCGTCGGATGCAGCGACGTCCTCAACGATCATTGCGCCGTAGTATCGATTGAAGGCCAGATCCTGGAAGTCAACCCACTCCGCATCAACAACACCGTCCATGAACTCCGGCACGGACGCCGGCCTTCGCTCGAGCGCAATCAGCCCAGCAAGTTCTTCCAGCTTTCCGTCTTGCCGGAACTGCCGCACCCCTTCTGCACGCGCGGACTCGAACATCCTGTTCCGACGGTGCTCGAGATCCAGTTGCGAGGTCCCGCCCACTGCCAGTGCCTGGTATTCGGCGCGGCGCACAAGCACCACGTAGTCCAGAGGCATGCGTGCCGCTCTCACATGCTTCAACCGAGTTGAGTCGTCTGCGACAAGGCGCTCCGCCTCGTCAAAGAGCACGTCCGCCCGAGACACGAAGTCGAGCGAAAACATCCTTGCATCGACCTGGTTCTTTTCCGACAACACATCGCCACTCGCCGCGATCGCCTCGTGCATCAGATCAATGTAGCGATGAACGACCGGGCCTGCATTTCCGAAATAAAGACTGCAGTATTCGGCAACGAGCGCACGCACATCCTGATCGGGATTCCACAGCAAGCGCGCGATCAGCCATACCCGCAACGCAGCAAATTCGGCGCCGGGCGTGTTCCAGCTACCTTCGGCAAAATAGCCATTCACATTCGGGAGGGTTGCCAGCCAACGGATGCTTTGACCAATCGGATAGATGTTTGGTGTTGGCTGCAGGAAGCCACTGAAGTTGGTGATGTGATCCCACACCAACACGTTCTTCGCAATTCGGTTCCAGCCAGAGATATCCTCACCCAACTGCCGGTTACTGCCCTCATTGAGCGGGTAGCGGTAGTCGACATGAATCGTCATCGGAAAAACCATGATGTAATCGGGCACCCGCATGCCAGCCGGCGGCGAAAAGCTCCAGTGATACGCGTTGAACGCAAATCGGGCGCCCGGCATGTGTTTGCGGACGCGCTCGGCAACATCGATCACCATGTCCAGCCGTGGTGCGGCAGGAGACCCGCCGTGCTGCTCGGCAAAGCGGCGGCTCGCCGGGTCCATGTCCCAGCCCCAATCCATGTCGTGGATGTCGAACCAGATGCTGCGGTAATCGGGGTGTTGCTTGAGACGCTTGATGATGGCCTCTGCCATGGCCTGCCGCATGTCGGGATTCATCATCGCGACCTGCCCACCCGCGAACCATTCCGGATGCAGTTTTTCGCTGTTCTTCTTGTCCAGCAAGGCCCAGAACGAGCCGTCGCCCCCCTTGGCACGCCAGCTCCGGTCCCAAGTATCGATCTCGGGCGGCCCGGCCTGAAACGAGGGCCCGTGCGACTCTCCGTTCAACAGGTTATGAGCACGGAAGCGCTTGTCCTCGCCCTCCGAACTCAGCACCTCGCGATACGCGAAGCGCGGCACCTGGCGTTCGGTTAGCGGCGCGATCGCAAGTCTGGTCTGGCGCGGGATATGCACATAGGTCGGGCTGAGCCACTTCACGCCGAGCTTGCGATCAAGAAACCAGTTAACGCCGTACATTGTCCCGCGCGAAGTCTGGCCGGCAATGAGGATGTGTTCGCCAACCGTCCGGATAAGGAAGCCGTCCTCGCCCAGGCCCTCGAACGACAGATCCGGCGCCAGTTCGGCCATCGCCTTTGCGCCCTGCCCGACGACGATCAGACGCTGTGCGCTGCCATCGCCAGACGATGTCAGCGGCAGGAAGCCCGAGCCTGTGATCAATTGCAGATAACGGGCAAGCTCTCCAGCCGCGTGCATGGTCACCGCGTCTGCGTCGACGGCGACCTGGATGCGGTAGTTGCTCCGGCCGGGCTCCGAAAGAGTGAGCAGCGGTGGTGTCTGGCGAGCCGGCGGACGGTCCGCGACGCCGGCAACAGGTACTGGGGTCGCACCATCTGCCTCAAGCAGTTCTGCCGCAAGTTCATCACGCCGCAGCGTCGCAGCGGTGTCGACCGAATCGGTGGTCGGCTCCACCCTCACCGCATCAAAATAGGCTGCGCCATTCGTTCCGCTGACCTTGCGCAGGTACAGCAGGAGTTCGCTTGCGCCCTCAGGCGCTGCGACAACGACCGAATGCGAGCGCCAGGTGGATGTCTCGCCGGTCACGAAGAGTGCCGGTTCGGTGCGCCCGCCCAGCGCCACCCGTGCCGGGCCAGCCCAGCCCTGATCGACCCCCTCGCCCCGGTAGCTCAACTGAACGAATACCGAGCCTGCGGGTGCGTTCTCACCCCGAATACGCATGCTGATCCGGTAACGACTGCCCCCCTTGATGGTGCGCTTGTCCTGGGCCACGAAGCCGCCCGTCACCCGCATCGAGGCATTGCCCTCGGCGGCACCACCGCTGACAACGTCGCCCTTGCCCCACCACGGCGCTTTGCCCGCCTCGAAGCCTCCGTTGGCGATAACCGGCGCACCGTCGCCGGGCTCAGCTGCCAGCGCAAGCGGCGACAGCATCAACCCGGCAAGCAGGGCGACGAGCGCCCAGAGGATGGGGAGAATCCTTACTTCCACAGGCCTTCAATACCCGGTTGACGCAGCAGGGGGACACGGAACTTGCTCCGGAACCGCATCAGGCTGTTGAGGTGCATTCGCCCTGCCCAACTGAAAGGACCGGCGGCACTGCTGCGCTGGTGGTCGTGAACCAGGCGCGCGCCGGGAAAGCACACCACTCTCTCCCCGGCCTGCCACACTCTCGCGCAAAGATCGACGTCTTCCATGTACAGGAAATAGGCTTCATCCATGCCCGTTACACGCTCGTAGAGCGCTCGCCGGACAAGAAAGCCCGTGCCCATGACCCATTCGGCTTCAAACGGCAGCCCCGGCGCCCACGCATCCAGCATCAGGTGCCGCTTCATGCGCGACTTGAAAGGCCAGTACTTGCCCAGTGGTGTGCGGCGGGCGGCAACATCCAGCAGACTGTAGAAGCGCCTTGCCGAATGCTGACGCTCGCCGCCGGGATACACCAGATCGAGCCCGACCAGCCCGACGTCGGGGCGCGCGTCGAAGTAGCGGACAACGCGCTCAAGGCTGCCATCCTCGAAGTACGTGTCGGGATTGAGCACCAGCACGAAATCGAGTGAGCACGCAGCCGCGCCCAGGTTGACCCCCGCACCAAAGCCACCATTGCGCGTTGCCCGGATCAGCTGCACGCCTGGCGGCAATCGGGCGGACAGCTGCTCGAAGGAATCGTCGGGAGAGCCGTTCTCCACGACGATGATGTCCTTGGCGGCGGCCACCCCATGTTCAAGAATGGAAGCCACGCACTTGCATGTCAGATCCGGCGTACGGAAGTTGACGATAACCGGGTTAACTCGTGTGATATTCATTCCGAACCTCTCAAGCACTGCACTAGACCGCCCCTTGCAGACACCGTCCGCCCGCACTCACCACGTCATCGACAATGCTCCACAGCGCATCCGCCGACGCGGTCCAATCAAAACGCCTGACCTGCTCCCGCCCGCGCCCCGCGAGCTCGGCTCTCAGACCCGGTTCGACCATCAGTTGGCGAAGCGCGCGCGCAATGTCGTCCACGGAGTACGGATCGACGATGAGCGCGGCGTCGCCTGCGACCTCAGGCATGGCAGATACGTTGGAGGTCAGCACCGGAACACCCGAAGCCATGGCCTCGACGATCGGCAAGCCGAAACCTTCATATAGCGAGACGAAGGCAATCGCTTCCGCCCCCCTGTAAACGCGCGGCAGATCCGCATCGGCGAGGCGTCCGGCAAAATGCACATATGCTTCAACGCCTTCATTCCGGGCGAGATTCATCAGTTCGACATTCTCGGTGCCGGTCATGACGAGATGAACATCCATGTCACGCAAGCCCGAGCGCGCGTAGGCGCAGACAAGCCGATCAAGGTTCTTGTAGCTGCGATGGTTGCCCGGATAGAGCACATAGCGGTAGGGCAGCCCAAGCGTTTCGGTGTTGGCGGAAAACTGCGGGCTGACCCCGTTCAGGACGACGTGAACGCGACTGGCCGGCATGCCCGACCACTCAATGAACTCACGCCGTGTGTAATCTGACACGCACACCACTGCCTCGCACCGCCTGTAGAGCGGAAGGAAGAAATGACGGTAGTAGAGCGCATGCGCGCGACTGTAGAAGTGAAGGTGAGTCAGATCATGCACGGTCACCACGCTTGGCACCGGCGACCACAAAGGCGGCACGAAGCCGGCGCTCCAGAACACACCGCCATCAAGCGCCTTCCCCCGCAAGCTGCGGGAAACCGCCAATGGCGATAACGGACTGCCAATGCGGCCCTGGACATCCAGATCAACCACTTCGGCATGACCCGGACATCCATCCACCATCGCTGTCATGACGTTGCCGATACCGGTCTTTTCGGGCCAGCGCATGTCCGAGAAGACCTGATAACGCGCCCCGGCGCTCGACGTCGTCATCTCAGTCCGCCCACCCAAGCAAGCGCTGCGAAGCGGCAATCCAGTAGTAGCGCGCACGCTTCGGGTCCGCCTTCAGCAACGAAACGACGCACCCCGCAGCCGATCGCGCCACCAGGTAGAGCACGAAATACGCGGGGTAGCGGTTAAGCCCCAGCACCCGTCCAAACCCACGGTTGTAGAGCCTTGCGCGCTTGAATGCACGCTCGTCCATCACCATCAGTGGCTCCGGATGATGGATGCGGAGTTCGGGCTGGTAGCGAACGGGCATCCCCGCACCGACCACACCCAGCAAGTAGTTGACCTCTTCCCCAGCACCCCACCTCGAGCCTGAGCCAACCCCAAGCAGCTCATCAAAGCCACCTGCCTGCCGAACCGCCTCAACATGAAGAAAGATTGTGTAAGAAGTCGCGCAGGTCCAGATGTTGTAACGATTGACCGCGAGTGCTTCGGTCGCCCAACGCCCCTGTGACGGCACACCGTTCGCATCCACGCTGCACCCCGTAAGCCCACGCAACGCAGGATCACGACGGAACTGCTCCGCGACGAATTCCAGCGTATCAGGTCGATACCAGCAATCGTCGTCCGGAAAGCAGACCACGTCGCCGCTCACATGCTTCAAGCCTACATTGCGGGCGCGCGACAGGCCCTTCTCCGACCGCAGGTAAATGATCTCCAGGCGGTCCTTGAACGCTTCGACGAGGCGGCTGACGCGGTCATCCTCGTTCTGATCGATCACCAGCAACTCAAAATTCTGGTGGCGCTGTGCCACAAGAGACTCGAACAGGCGTTCGATCTCGATACTGCGGCCAAGGGTGGCCATTACCAATGAAAATTTCATTTCAAGTCGCTCCTTGAATACTGGCTGGCCCGCGCCCGACCGGCGCAATCACGACCTGTCTCCGTTCGCCGAGCCCGAAAGACACCAGCACACCCATGAACAGATAGACGATTTCCGACTGGTGAAGCGGGTTGACCAGCGACCACAAGGCCACCGGGAGCAACATCCCCATCACCCGCATACCGAGCCCCACTCCGAGAAAAAACACCAGCCACATGCACAGACCAACAGCGCCCGCAATCAAAAACAGATCAAGCGGTGAGCTGAAAACCGAGTTCGTGCCGGCCCCCAGCCCTCTAATGGGAATCCACCAGCCCGAAAAGTGCGCTTCGACAAAACCGAAGCCATAACCCAGAAAATCACGTGCAATCAGGTCGATCGACTGCATGAAGGCCAGACCGCGCTCTTCCTCCAGTCGCACCCGCAACAGGTCGCCACTCAGTTCCGGCCCAAAGCGGAAATAAAACAACGCCGCACCTGCGCCGATTGCAATCGCTTTGAGCACACCACCGGCGCGAAAATGAAGCAGCAGAACAACGCCCACCGGAATCAGAATCGTCTTCGACTCGCTCAGCAAGGCCACCACAATACAAAGAGCGACGAAGAGGACAGCCGACCTGATGTCCCGTGATGACTGCAGAAAGAGTAGGTAGCTGCACAGAAAGAAGAAAATCGCCAACCAGTTCCGCTCCTTGAACGTGCCGTAAAGCGCGCCCTGCATAAACGCCACGTAGCGATGAATCACAGGAAGCTCGAAAAACTGCACAGCGAATTCAAATGCGAGCAGTCCGGCCAGAAACAAGTAACCGAACGGAAGCGACCGCTTCAGGTAGTGATCGCCAAGCGCACGGCCTACAAGATAGAAAGCCGGATACAACACTGCGAACTTGATCACCTGCTCGACAGCCTTCGTCCGTTCGTAGCCTGACGCAAAGGTCAGAACGAGCGCGACCGCAAGGAAAAGACCATATACAAGCGCCTCGACAACCCCAGGACGAAGGAGGTTACGGCTCATAACGAACATCAGTGCTGCAAGCACCCACAACTGCGAAAGCTGTGCCGGCCCGATCTGCACGAACTGAATCGGCAGCAACAATAGGCCGCTCATCAGCACGAGTCGCATCGGATCAGAGAATGCCGTTGCTCCTTTTTCCATGGCTTAGCCCAGGGCGTAGTCACACACGCGGCGTCGCACCACATCCCACGCATACTCGCGTCGGACAAAATCGAGGAGCCGGGAGCTTTCGGCACTTCGTGCTTCGAGATCCATCGCCAACAACCTCGTGGCCATGCCAAGGAGTTGATCCAACGACTCGAACGCGTACTCGGGACCTGGCAGGTACTCAAGCACCCCATCCACCCGGTTGCAGATCACCGGCACTCCTTCTCTCAGGCCCTCGAGCAGCGCATTGTTGGCGGTCGCAAAGGTGAGAGGCAGCAGCACGAACAGCGACCGGGAAATGAGGGTCTGATAATCCTTGGCGCTGAGACGACCGTGGCAAATCACATTGGGCGCATGCCGCAACTCGCCGAGCTTCTCGTACTTCATGCCAACGAGGTTGAAATGTAGCTCCGGCAGCGCCACGGCGAAGCGACGGATGATCTCCGCCAGCAAATCGTAATCGCGGTAGTTGTCGCCCACTACCGTAATCGCGGGCAACGGCATAACCTCAGCCCGCCCATCGCCGTCAGAACACCAGGTGCCGTGAGGAATCTTGGTTACACGACCAGGAAAGCGACGCTCGAAAACCGCCTGTTGCTGCGACGTGAGCACGACGAAACGGCTGACAAAGAGCAGATTGAAGCGCTTGAGTTTCAGGAAAACCGAATCGTTACGCTCGAACCAGTAGTCCTCGCCCAAATGGAGGACGTATACAACCTTTTTTCCAAACAGTCTCAAGATGGGTGCGGAGATATAGGCAGTCTGTTCGGGGTAAAAGATCACCACTGCCCGGTAACGCAACGCACGGTATATCGTGACCAAATCGTTCAACAGAAAATTCAGTTTCCGCTTACCCGACCCGACACTCGCACCTCCTCCCCAAAGGCGAGCACCATCAACGTAATCAGCTGCAGAACTGACCAAGTGATGATATCCGGACTCATCGTCATGATGGTCCCACTTAAATCCAGAGAACAGTACGCCTGAATTACGGCTCATTACGAACACCTTCAAAGTAGTTGACCACTCGCAGACCGTTCACCTTCATGAAGAGCACGAGCGTCCAACTCTTGCCCCACGATTTCGAACGGGCGGCCAAAGAAGGCCGAGCATTACCTTTGCGCGAAGTACCGATTCGGTCATGAATTTCGTTCAGAAACGGAACCAACCAATGACTTTCTCACGTCATTAGGCTTACCAAGCCCCGCTACCTGCATGCGTGCCCCCGAATCCATCGTAGAGAGCAGGCTCTCGGCAAATTCGCTTTGAAGCTGAAATGCAAAATCTGAATTGCGCTCAATGCTCGATACACGGAACACCAGTCCATCCGGAATCAATCCCTTTAAGCCATAGTCAAGCTCCACCATTCGGCGCTGAAACCCACTTGAAATGGCAACATCACCTACTGTGGTCCAGTAAGTGAGCGGTTCAAAGCGCGAGCCAGCTCGGGTTTCCATACGAACGACCGGTATATCTCCATAAGGGGTGGGCAACAGCCCGGCTTGGGTGGATGTCACGGTGAAGCCCTGGGCGGGATAGCAGAAATCAGGCTTGTGTGCCTGCAGGCCCCCGCGCTGATCCTCTCCGTAGGCGACGGACAGCATGACGTGTTGGCCGGCCTGGTTGACGTAGACTCGATTGATCACTTGGGAGTAGAGCTTGTCCAGAAGCACGCTTGCCTGGGGATTGATGACCTCGACCGGCGTGCTGTCGAGACGTTGCCACCCTTCGAAACGATCCGGGAGCATGGCTTCAAGATCGAGTTTGGTGCCCAGATCGGAGAGCTTGATGACCGGCTTGAAATGCTCTGCCACCACGAGGGCGAGCATCATGATCACCGCAAGTGCGATGGCTACGGGCAAACTGAGCGCTTTCATGCCGGCACCCCTGCAACCACCTTGCGATGGCCTGTAATGACGCGCAACAGCGCGTCAACAGAGATGATGATCAGCAGGGCCGTAAGAAAGAGCACCATGCCGGCAAAGCCATGAAGAAAGCCCTGTCCTGCTTCGTCACCAAAATGATAGGTAATCAGCGTAAGCACCATGACCCTGACGACATTCGCAGTAAAGGAGATCGGCACGATCAGGACCGCAAGTGTGATGTTGCGCAGAAGCGAGGTGTGCCTCACCACGTTCAGATAGAGCAGGCCGAGCGATTCGAGCGCGAGCAGCGTCTGCAGACCGGCACAGGCGTCGGCAACGAGGAGTTTGTACTGCCCGATCTGCAGAATGACGCCTGCGCGGGCGATCGGGTATCCAAGGGCGAACAGCGCATTCTCGGCGACGTAGGACACCGCAATCTTCATCGGCATGGTCAGGGAGTCCACGACGGGACCAGGCAGCGGGACCAGAAAGAACAGGAAGAAGACCGGGAACCAGATCTGCTTGAGACTGTTTGCGCCTCGCAAGAGCAGAACCGTGCCAATTAGTACCGGGAGCAGGGAGAGTGCCTGCGCACCATCAATCCCCTGCGATCGGCCGAGGATATAGAGGACGCACCCACCTGCCAGCAGAGGCCAGCCGAGTGCAGGCACCGGACGGTCGTCGTTTGAAGAGAATGCAGGCCACTTCCGGTAGATCAGCCAGACCGCAATGGCGAGCACCATCGGGCCATGAACCTGCTCTTCCGTTGCCCATATGCCCGCCGAGAAATCTGTGACCATCGGGACGTACATGAAGCAGAGGCCACCGAGCACGATGAGCCACGAAGCGTATGCGCGAATGTCATGCGTTGGCATTCTGCACTCCGGCGTCAGCCTCGCGGCGTGTGCATGCGCTCGGCGAGAGGGGGGCTTTCAAGAGATCGCCCTCATTGATTGTTGAGAATCGACCCGATGACCGTGCAGCCGCCATGGCGCAGGCTGTCTGCATACGTGCGCAGGTTCCGGCTGCCCGTCTGATCACGCCGTGCGACCATGAGCGCCGCCCCTGCGCGGGCGGACAGTGTCTGCCCATCTGCATATTCGCTGCCGGGCGGCGTATCGAGGATGATGACGTCGAACTGTTCGCCAAACTGGGCGAGCAGTTGCGGCAGCAGCGGACGGGCGAGAAGCTCCTGGGGATTGGGCGGGGTTGAGCCTGCCGGCAGAACCGAGAGCCCGAGCAGCTCGGGAATACGCTGCAGCGCATCGGGGCTGCTTCTACCGGAGAGCAGCGTGGAAAGCCCCGTGCGATTCTCGATACCGAAGAGGGTGTGCTGCGAAGGGTTGCGAAGGTCTGCGTCGATCAGCAATGTGCGTTCGCCCAGCTGACTGAACACGACTGCCAGATTCGAGGCGAGCCAGGATCGACCCTCACGGCGGTCGGGACTGACGATGGCGAGCGTCTTGCGCTCGTGCGCAACGTCGAACCAGCGCAGCATGAGCTGGCTGCGCAGGGCACGAAGTGCCTCGACCTTGAGCGAAAACGGTTGATAGGCGGCAACCACTTCGGTGGCGACCGAGCTTTGGCCGGACTGCAGGTAGGGGTAGTCGAACTGCTGCGACAGGGCAAACTGGATGTCGGCCTCACTCAGAAGTCCGAGTGTTTTGGCGGCGTCGCCGAACATCATGCCCTGTTCGCGCTGAAGGCGAAGAATGCGCTCGGCATCCGCAGGCTTGAGACGTCCGGTGTCGATCAGAATCGCGCCGATGGAACGCCCGGCGGGCGCTCCGTTACCGGCAAACAGCTGGCTTGCGTCATGGATCATGTTCATGCGCCTTCTCCTGCCCCGGCGGCTCTGCCGGCGGCGTTGCTGATTTCAGCGAAATTGAGTGCTCGGACTTCAGGCAGCATTTGCAGTCCTCCAGCGCCAGCCTTTCCTGCCCGGGTTATCGGGGGGGATGGAGCCGAGAACGGGCAGCCCAAGTTCGTTGAACAGGTCGTCAGCAGAGCGGATTCGAGCGTTGATCAGTTCGAGCAGGAGCGCAACACCGCAACCCAGAGCTGCGCCGAATACGCAGGCAAGCAATGCGTTCAGCAGAAGCCTGGGACTGGAGGGTGACGACGGGACTGTGGCCGAGGTCAGCACTGCGATATTGGTCTGTTGCGTCTGACTTTCGAGGTTGGTCTGCATCAGCCGCTGCGTGACCAGATCGTAGGCATTCTGTGCATTCTCGACGTCGCGCTGCAGCACTGCGATACGGTCTCTGTGCGCCTTGAGTTCAAGCAGGCGGGCCTTTTGCGCTTCGACCGCGGACGCGATGTCAGCCTCGCGCGCAATGCTGATGCGCTCGCTTGTGCCCAGCGAGCGTGCGATGCGTTCAGTTTCGATTGCAACGCGCTGGCGCATCGACGCCAGCTCGGCATCGATTCTCGCCAGATCCGGATGGTTGGGCCCCAGCCTGCCAATGACCTGTTCGCGCTGCGCCTCGATACGTGCGACATCGCCCTTGAGCGACGACACCAGCGGGCTCTGCACTACCTCGGGAAGGGATTCGGCCGAGCCCGACTGGCTTTTCCGCGAGCGGCTGTCGACCTTCTGACCCTGCACGGTGACAAGCTGACTCGACAGCTCGGCCATTCGCGCACTTTCGACGTCGAACCGCTCGTCCGAAGCCACGATGCCGTGTTCCTGCTGATAGTCGGAGAGCTTCTTGCGCGCGATCTCGACCTCGTCGCGGAGACCCTGTGTGCGATCGTTAAACCAGCTTGCATACTGCTTCGCCGGCTCGACCTTGAGTTCCAGCGTCGTTTCGATATAGGCCTCGGCGAAGGCATTCGCGATGGTTGCGGCAAACTCCGGATCGGCTGCCGTGTAGCTGATTGAGATGACGCTGCTTTCGCGGGAGGGCCACACGTCGAGCCCCCTGCGCAGCGAATCGCCCAGCCACGCCTGCAGCGAACCGACGCCTTCAGTGGCCTCCCGCCAGCGCTCCTGGAAAGCCGGCAGGCGATCCATGCCGGTTCTGGAGACAACCTGCTGGGCCACACGGCTCGACGCGATGATGTCCACCTGTGTTGAGATGTAGCCCGACATGGTCTGACCGGATGACGACGACGCAAGCAGCGGGTCGCCACGACTGCCATTGACGACCACGGAGGCGTTGGCCGTGTACTTCTTTGGCAACGCGAGGCTGACGCCCATCACGACCACGACGACGCCCACGAAAATGGCAACCACCGTCCATCGCCGCGCCAGAAGAATCTGAAAGAATTGCTGAAAAGTCATGTGCGGTCCCCTGGTCAGAACAGGCTTTCCTTTACGTAGATGACGTCATCTACCTGGAGCAGGTCGTCGAGTTCAGGCTCGATCACTTTCAATACGCCATCCGCGCCACGGCGGTGAACTCGAAGCCCCCGAATGGTGCCGCGCACCGTCGTACCGCCACCCACGGCCAGCCCCTGCATGACGCTCATGCCGCGCTCGAGGCGAAACGCGCCTGCACGCTGAACCTCGCCGTAGATGTAGAACACGGGGGCTCGATGAACGTAGATCAGGTCGCCCCCGGATACGACAGCGTCGTTTGCAAGATCGCCATTCATGAAGAGTGCGGGAATGTCGATTTCGCGACGGATCTGCTTTCCTTCACGAACGCCCACGAGGACGACCGTATCTGCACCGCTGGGCGAGATACCCCCGGCGATGGCGAGCATGTCGGTGAGTCGGAGGTTGGCCGTCTCCATCGGGAAACGCCCCGGACGATTGACCTGGCCGAGCACCGCGACCTGGTTGCCACGGATCTGCACGGGCAGGACATTGACCTGGGGCATCAGAACGAAACCGCCTTCGCGCAAGCGGGTCGCGATGGTGTTCTCGGCCTTGGTTGTACTCTGGCCGCCGACTGCGATCGAGCCGATCAGGGGAAAGGTGAGCGTGCCGTTTTCCGACACCCGGGTCTCGGTCGTAAGGTCAGGGTTCTGGAACACCGTGATGCGCACGATGTCTCCGGGCCCGAGGACATACTCCCGCTCTGCCGCGGCCGACGCCACGCCAATGAAGCCGAAGACGAGAAGCAGCAGTGTGGCGAGGAAACGGGATGGAGAAGAGGTCATAGTTTTCGTATCTCGGCTCGGAAGGATTGAACCAGTTGTCTTGAAACCGCCGGCACATCAGTTCCGGCATCGGGGCTTGCAGGGAGCCCCACCATGGGGCGGAATCTAGTTGAGACCCGCAGCCCCCTTCTCCAGCGCAGAGCCCGACCCGGCAATCGACCCGGCGGTCTCGGGAAGCGGTTCGGGCGCCGCAACGCTGCCGCCGTCATCGGCCGCGGCGGCGACGGTAGCAAACTCGCCCACGTATTCAATCCTGGCGATCTCGCGCAGACGCTTGAGTTCGGCCTTGGCCAGTTCGACCTTGGCCTGATTGAGCAGATATTGCTCGATGAAGGGCTGGGCCTTCGCACGATCGATCGGCTCATCACGGTAGCCGGTAAGAAACAGAATCAGGGCGCCGTAAGGCGTGCGACTGACGGCCGCCTGCCCCGTTTCAAGCTGCACCAGTCCGTTGAGCACTTCCATGGGCAACTGCTCTGCAGGCTTCGTTCCGTCACCGGCAGTAAACGGAATGCTCTTCTCGGTCAGCCATCGGGACACCTCCTCAGGCGTGCTGGCCCCCCGGACGGCATCCCGCAACTCCGTGTAGCGCTCAGCCGGAATGCGAATGCTGAGCTCGCGAAGATCATAGATGCGGCGCTTGGAAAAGAGGCCCGGATTGTTCTCATAGAACGCGCTGACTTCCGAGGCGCTGGGACGACCGCCAAAACCAGCCACCTGGTCGGCATAGGCCCGCGCCAGGATCTCGCGCCGTGCGGACTCGATGGCCTCCATGACCTTGGGCGTTCGATCGAGCTTGCGCTCTTTCGCCTGCTGAACCAGCAGCTCCTGATCGATGAGGCGCTCGAGCGCAGCTGCGCTGGCCTGCTTGACCTGATCGGCGGGCACATTTCCGGAGCGCATCAGCAGGGCATTCAGCTGATGAACGGAAAGCTCTTCCTTGTTCACTTTGGCTGCGACCTGAGACGCCGGCTTGGAGGCGCTTTTTTCAGCGCCGCAGCCCGACAGCAGTCCGATGACAATCACGGCAAGCAAGGGCGCCACTCGAACGGGTTGGAACATTAACTGACCTCGGATTTAATAAACCAGGCTTATCGAACTTCACGCTGACAACGCTCTCGTAACGTCAGCTTAACAGTCCGCCGTTTAGCGTCGATGACAGACTTCACATTCCGGAATCATGTTTCACAACGCCCTCCAGCCAACTGAAAGCAAACTTCGGGCCGACACGACCGAATCGTGCTGCAATGCAGCTATATTCAAGGGAAGGGTCGCGTGACCGGCCAGGAAGCACGCACCAAAAAGGCAAGCCGTACGCACTTTGTTTTGCAGCGCAACATAACAACATCATGAAAGCGCGTCAAGCTGATGGCATCACGCTGCAGAATGCTGATTCACGAGCACCGCATATGCCATCAGGCACTGACAGGGTGCATAAAGCAGAAAAATGCACCACCGTGGAACCAGACTCGAGGCATCAGAAGGCAAATTTCCCGGACAACCAGATGGATGTCGCCTTGTAATCGCTGGCAGCGACCGCAGACGATCTTCGAGACCGATCCAGACCAACACTCAAACTGAGCGCGCGCATCGCCTGGTAACTGAGGTTGAATCCATAGGTGGTTGTACGATAATCGCCTGCATCCACGAGGCCATCGTAGCCAAGCTCCGGGTCACCACCGTAATCACGGGTGCGGACATCGAAGGTGCCCCCGAGGCGGAGTTTGTCGGAGATCGCCCACGTTGGCGCAATGGAAACAACGCGCGTAACCGCATAATTCGCCACCAGATCTTCTTCGGCACCGATCTCCCGCCGCCACGAAAGCGTCACTGCAGTTTTGGCCGTTGGCACCCACTGCAGGGCGAGACGCCCGGTATAGCCCTGAAAGTCCCGGTTGGGCGCCGAGTCATAACTACGGTCGGTGACACCGAAATAGCCTGACAGGCGCAACGCCCCGGTCAATCGCCAGTCACCTGAAACACGCACATCACGCTGCTGGTAGTCGCGAATCGAGCCCGTTACGTCGGCGCGGTTGGGGTAGCGACCAACGGTCTGGCGCGCGGTAAACACCACACGATTACCCGAGGAAGGACGGTAGGTGACGTTCACATCCACATCCCGACTATCGAGCTCCGACTCCGGACTGGCATTGTCCAGATAGCTGTAGCTCAACCGCGAAGCCCCAACCCCTACAGCCCAATCAGGATGAAACCAGTAGTTTGCGCTCGCGGCGGTACGCACATTGCGACTGATGGTCTGGTTTGAGCCGGCCGTATCGTCAAAGTCGGTCATCGCTTCGCTGTAGCTGTGACTGAGCGCCCCGCTCCACTGATTGCCCATCTGCCAGTCCCACGCCAGTCTGAGCCGGGGCGCACTGTAATCAAGGTCATCGTGAACCGCATAGGCCGAATGCGTGACTGCGAGATCGGCCTGCAAGCGCTGGCGACTGTATACACGGTCGAATGCCGCCGTAACGGCCGTCACACTGATGGTGTCGCCACGCTCACCGCCCTCCGGCTCCTCGCCATCTGCAAGTCGATAGAGGTTGTCATCACGGGTGACAGTCTGCGACACACCGAAGTTGATCGCATCGGCCTCATCAGCCCAGGCCGGCGCATGCGCCACGACCAGCGCTGCGAAGGCTGCGACCTGAACAGCTCCGGTTCGATAATTGCTTGTCGTATCTGCCATGGCTCCGGAGTGTATCGACTCCCCTGTTACATTCTCGAGTGCGCTGCACAGCCTTCATCCTGGTGACATCTTCAGCCTGCAGACTCTCCCGGATTCTGCACGAGCCACCCCCTCAAGTCACGATGAACATACTGCATAGCATCAAAACGATGTGTCGGATTATTTTACACTTCACCGTTTTTGACACCGCATGACATTCGTTTGCAAATGTTGTCGCAGTGCACAAGCAACTGATCGGGATCGCCTTTATTCCAGACGCCCTCGCCGCGGGCACAGTTTGTGCTTTTTATCTCTCAGCGCTGACTGGTGATCAACAGATCTTCATGGCACGGCGCCAACAGCACGATGGTCGTTAATACCCCCGAACCCCATCAGGAGATTTTATTCATGAAGCTCAAAAAATCAGTCGCAGCCCTCGTTCTTGGATTGAGCCTCGCGGGTAGCGCCAGCGCCGCAGTCTATGATCTGGGCACGATCACTCCGGGCACGGTCCTCAGTGACTTCAGCAGCACCTTTGCTTCCGGAACCAGCTTCACCGACACCTGGAACTTCTCGATTGCCACCCCTCTCGAGTCAGCCGGTTGGATCTCCAACGTGATCCTGGGAACGTGGTACAACATCACCGGCCTGAGCGCGAGCCTGTTCACGTCCAGCGGTATCGAGCTTTACGACCTGAACGCGAATCCGGCGAGCACGGCCGACACGCTCTATGGGACGGGCACGTTCGCAGCCGGCGACTACTACTTTGAAGTGTCCGGTACCGCAACCGGACCGAAGGGTGGTCTGTACGCATTTTCCGTGACCACTCAACCGGTGCCGGAACCGGGAACCTACGCAATGATGCTGGCCGGTCTCGGCTTGATCGGCGCAGTGGCCCGTCGCAGGATGGGCGACAAAGCCTGACGTTCGGAACCGCCGCAGATCGTTCATCTGCGGCTAGCTGAAACACGCGGATCGCGGCCAGCAACCGGGCCGCGTCTGCACTTTCCCCATCCGTGTCCGTACTTCATTACCGAAAAGGCCAAGCACGGCGCCAAGAGCACCCCTTCCACACCTGTGCAAGAACTCGCAATGCTATACTCTAAGCATGTTGCATAGCAGCAATGACTAGGAATAATGCATATGTTCGCGGCCATCGACAGACAGAACGTACTCCGTAGAAGCAGCTTTACACTGACGAGTGCGATCGAGGCATTTCTTGACCCTGCGATCATCGTTTCCGTGCTGCTTTGCAGCGCACTTTACTTCAATGACCGCATGGGTCCTCACTACCTGATACTTTGCGCGCTCTCTTTCGCGCTCAGCTTTCCGGGTAACGTGGCCTTTCATGAAATACCGCGCAGGATGCTGCGCAAGCAGTTCTCCAACTGGCTGCTGTTCGTCGGCATCCTCGGCACCTTTGGGGTGGTGTCCGGTTACGTCCATTACTTTCCGCAGGATCTGCTCCTGAGCTGGGCTGTGATTACGCCGTTCGCGCTGATTGGCAGTCATGTGCTGGTGCGCTCCACGCTGCCGCGCGTCATCTCCATGGGGCAAAACCAGCGGGTCGCAGTGGTTGCAGGCGTGAACGACATCGGCATTCGCCTGACGCAGCAGTTTCGCGACAACCCCTACCTGGGCACGAAGGTGCTGGGCTTCTTCGACGACCGCAGCAGCGACCGTCTGCAGCCGACGAATGGCGTGCCCATCCTCGACACGATGAGTCGATTGGCCGAGTTTGTTAAGCGCCACCACGTCGAAGCGATCTACTTGGCGCTTCCGATGGCAACCCAGCCGCGCATCCTGCAACTCCTCGATGACCTGAAAGACACGACCGCGTCGATCTACTTTGTGCCGGACATTTTCGTGACCGACCTGATCCAGGGTCGCCTTGACAGTGTCGGGGGCATGCCGGTCGTTGCGGTTTGCGAAACGCCGTTCACCGGCTTCAGCGGCGTGATCAAGCGTGCATCGGACGTGTTGCTGTCAATGCTGATCCTGCTGATGCTGACGCCGATCATGGCCGCGCTTGCGGTCGGCGTAAAGATGTCGTCCCCCGGCCCGGTGATCTTCAAGCAGCGCCGTTACGGGCTCGATGGAAAGGAGATTCTTGTCTACAAGTTCCGCTCGATGACGGCCACCGACAACGGTGCGGTGGTGAAGCAGGCCACCAAGAACGACCAGCGCATTACCCCGTTTGGTGCCTTCATCCGCCGTACCTCGCTGGACGAGCTGCCGCAGTTCGTGAATGTGCTCCAGGGCCGCATGAGCATCGTCGGCCCGCGTCCGCACGCGGTGGCGCACAACGAGACCTACCGCAAGCTGGTGAAGGGTTACATGGTGCGGCACAAGGTGAAGCCGGGCATTACCGGCTGGGCGCAGGTCAATGGCTACCGCGGCGAAACCGAAACGGTGGACAAGATGGAAAAGCGCATCGAGTACGACCTCGAATACCTGCGCAACTGGTCGCTGAGCATGGACCTGTGGATCATCATCAAGACCGCGCTGCTGGTCATCAAGGACCGCAACGCCTACTGAGCGGGCAGCTCCTGCGGAGGGAGGCGAGACTCATGCCACCGCGCCTTCCGCACCCAGCGCCGGCAGCACCAGGCGGAACACCGCCCCCGGGCCGGTGTTGCGCAGTTCGATATAGCCGTGGTGCTGGCGTGCCGTCTGATAGGCCAGATACAAGCCGAGCCCGGCGCCACTGCCAACGGCGCGTGTGGTGAAGAATGGCTCGAATACATGCTGGGCGATGGCGCTGTTGATGCCCGGCCCGGTATCCGCGATTTCCAGCCAGGCCATGCCGCCCGAGCAGCCGGTGCTGCAGCGAACCACCCCACCCTTTCCGGCCACCGCCTTGACCGCGTTGTCGAGCATCTCGTCGATTGCGACGGCAAGCCCGCGCGGTGAAACCATGCCGACCGCATTGGCCTCGCACGACACGTCGAACTCGACCTCGGCCGGAGCGCTCGCCTTATAGGTGAGCAGCACCTCGTCGACGATGCGATGCAGTTCGGTGGGCTTTGGCTCTTCTTCGGCACCACCTGCGCTGCAGCGCAGGGCTTCGACGATGCGGTGGATTCGATCCAGCCCGGTGCGGGACTCCGTCAGCAGTTGGGGCGCGTCTTCGCGCACGAAATCACGATCGGCGCGCTCGCAGGCGCTATTCCATTCCGCAGCGGATGCACCCTCGGCAACGAGCCTGTCGGCGACCTCACTGAGCTTCACGAGCTGCTCGCAGTAGCCGCCCAGCGCATTCAGGTTGCCACCGATATAGCCCAGCGGGGTGTTGAGTTCGTGCGCCATCCCCGCGGCGAACTGGCCGAGGGCGGCCATTTTTTCGGACTGGACGATTTCTTCCTTGGCCGCCTCGAGGTGGCGCACCGCGTCCTGCAGGGCGGCGGTGCGCTCGGCGACACGCTGCTCGAGTTCGGCCTTGGCCTTGATCAGCTCGGCATTGCGTTCGGCCACCGTGGTGTAGAGGGTGTGCACGGCGCTGACCAGTGCCCGGTTGGCGGGGTCGGCCGTGCTTGCATCATGGTCATAGGCGTCGGCCGCGCTGGCGCCATCTTTCATGGCGTGCAGCTGACGTGACATCGACATGTCGATGCCGAGGATGTGAAGCGCAAGCCAGCTCGAGACGTAGCGCAGCAGCTCTGTGAGGACGCTGCCCTCACCGGACGCAATCGCAGCCGCGAGGGTGTCGATCTGCGAGGCGAACTCTGCATGCGCCGCACAGTGTTTCTCGAAGTGGCGGCGGTCGATGCCGCGCTGCTTCATCATTTCTTCTTCGGTACGGAAATGCAGCAGCGCATAGCGCCCGAGGCCGCCCATGACATGGTCGAGCTCGGCAGCTGACAGGCTGTGTCCGGTCGCAAGACGTGCACCGAGCTGATTGACCAGGCCGACCAGCTTGAAGTGCTGCTCGTCGACTTCACCGAGACCTGTTTCGAAATAGTCGGCCCAGATGAAGGGGCCGTCGGATGCAACGTGTTCGGTGCTCATGTCTTTCCCGTTTGGTAGGTGACTAGGCAACAGAGACGATGACGGCTCGCCCCTCCGTGCGCTCGAGGCGCAACAATTGCTCGATGATCGCGTCATCGATGACGAAGCCCTTGCTCAGCAGCAGGTATCCGTCCGCGTGGATCAGATCTCTGGCCAGCACCATGCCGGCCTTGAGCATTGCGGGGCGCAGCCGTTGCTCGCTGTTCGCGCGCTCGGTTTTCAGGGACACGCCGACGCTGACGAAGGCATCGACCACGGAAGGGTCGTAGCGCTTGCCGCGGTTGGCGACGATGAAATCGAGGGCGTCCTTGGGGCTGAGCGTGCGCCCGACCATGGTGCCGAGCTGCAGCGAATCGAAGGCATTTGCCACCGCGAGGATGCGAGCGAGGCGCGGAATCGCCAGACCGGCACTGCCATCGGGGTAGCCGGTGCCATCGAAGTGTTCATGATGGGCGCGCACGACCGAAGCGGCTTCGCGCAGCGGCGAAATGCCCATCAGCAGGGTTTCGGCGCGGGTCGGATGCGTCATGACCACGCTGCGCTCTTCAGCATGCAGCGTGCTGTAGGGTTTGGCGAGGAGCTCGTCGGGCAGGCCGATCTTGCCCATGTCGTGCAGCATGGACGCGAGCACCAAGGTTTGCTGCTCGGCATCGCTCACGCCCAGCTTGCGTGCGATGTTGCGCGCGATGTCGGCAACGCGCCGCCCGTGCCCCTTGAGAATCGGACTGCGAGACTCGATCAGCTCGCAAAACACTCGCACGGTGCTGGTGTAGGACTGGTGCAGCTCGCGATGCGCCTTGTCAGTGGCGGAGAGCGCTTCGCTCAGCTCCTTGGTGCGAGCCTGGACCCGTGCCTCGAGCTCGGCGTTGAAGTGCCGGAGCTGCTCGTTCTGCTCGGCGATGGTCTGCGTCATGCGCTCGTTCTCGAGCTTGAGATACTTGCGTTCGAGTGCGTCGCGGACCAGCAGCTTCAGTTCGTCGTCTTCCCACGGCTTTGATACGTAACGGTAGATCTGGCCACGGTTGATGGCTTCGATCGTGGAGCTCATGTCGGCGTAACCGGTGAGCAGGATGCGCACGGTATCGGGCCAGCGCTCGCAGGCCGTGGCCAGCAACTGCGCACCGGACATGCCCGGCATGCGCATGTCCGACAGGATCAGATCGACCGGTTCGGCTGCAAGCAGCTGCAGCGCTTCGTCGCCGCTCTCCGCGGTTAGCACCCGGTAGCCCTGCGGCCGGAACAGCCTGCGCAGGCTGGACAGGATGTTGGCCTCATCGTCTACCAGCAGCAGGGTGGGCGGCTGAGGGGTCTCGACTGCGGGGACGGGCGTCGTGGTCATGTGTTGTTCCCGTTATCGGCGGGCTTGAGGGTGTCGGGTGCAGATCCGGGTTGCGGGGCCGACGGCTGCAGTTCCGATAGCGGCAGCTCGATGGTGAAGGTGCTGCCCTGCCCCGGCACGCTGGTGGCAAAGAGCCTGCCGTGGTGCTGACGGATGATGTCCTGCGCCAGCGACAGCCCGAGCCCGGTGCCCTTGCCTGCGCCCTTGGTGGTGAAGAAGGGTGCGAAGATGCGATTGAGGATGTCGGGGGGAATGCCGCTGCCGGTGTCGGTGATGCGGATGAGCACCTTGTCGCCCTCGACCGCCGTTACGACGGTGATCGTGCCCTGGTGCTCGATGGCCTGCGCCGCATTGGCGAGCAGGTTGAGGAACACCTGGTTGATCATCGAGGGCACGCACCAGACTTCGGGCAGCTCGCCGTATTCGCGGATGACCTCGGCCTTGTGCTTGATCTCGTAGCGCAGAATGTTGATGGTGGAGTCGAGCCCGCGATGGAGGTCGGCAAACTGCCACTCCTGCTCGCCGACCCGCGAGAAATCCTTGAGGTCGCGAACGATGCGCTGCACGCGGTCGAGCCCGTCGCGGCTTTCTGCGAACAGCGCCGGAAGGTCTTCGCGCAGGTAACCGATGTCGGCAGCAACATATTGCGCCTCGGCAGCCGCCAGCGCCTGCGCCGGATCGTCCGACGCGGCCACGGCATGGTAGGCCGCGATCAGGCTGAGCATGTCGCCGACGTTGCGTTCGAGGGTGCCAAAGTTGGTACTGACAAAGCCAATCGGCGTTTTCAGTTCGTGGGCAACGCCTGCGGCGAGCTGGCCGATGGCGGCGAGCTTCTCCGACTGCACGAGCTGAACCTGGGCGCCTTCGAGTTGCTGGTTGAGGTGCACGGTCTCGGCGAGCTGTGCCTTCAGAACCGCTTCGTCCTGGCGCCACTGGCTGATGTCGCGCAGCGTGCCCAGGATGCGGGCCGGCTGACCGTCGGCGCTGCGCTCGATGAGTTGTCCGCGGACCTGCGTCCAGCGGTATTCGTAGTTGGAGTCGCGCATTCGCAGATCGCAGCAGAATGGCGTATCTTCGTTGGCAAAATGCGCGCTCAGGTGCTGGCGCAGGCGCCCGATGTCATCCGGATGAACATGATTGACGAAAGCTTCGCTATCATCGCCAAAGCCGCCATCGTCGTAGCCAAACAGGGCGTTGAATCGGGGGCCATAGAACACCTTGCCGTTCTGGATGTTCCAGTCCCACACACCATCGCCGCCGCACTCGAGCGCAAGTTGCCAACACGTCCCTGAATCGTCGGCGCCGGACGCCGACCAGCACGATGGCAAGGGGTGCGAGTGAAACCGCGGGGGCGCGGATGCGGCCATTGTTCGTGTTTCCACTTGATGGACATCAGGCGAGGATATCGGCAGCGCAGACTAAAATCCAGATATATGGCATCGCCCGGGAACAAGGAGCAGCAAGCGTGTTCAACAAACTGATGAGTTCGGCAGATGATGAGCAGGGCGTCGCCATCGACCCCGCACGCCTGTGTCCGGGTCTGTTTGTCCGCCTCGACCTGGGCTGGATGGCGCATAACTTCATGTTCAACCAGTTCCGGATCACCTCCGCGACGCAGGTGCGCGAGCTGCAGGCACTGGGGCTGACCACCATTACGTATTACCCCGCGCGAAGCACGGCGCGGCCACTGGATCTTGACGGCGGGGTGGGGTCCGGGGCTGCGGAGGCTGGCGCGGGGACGAGGGGGGAAAGCATTTCTCACGCGGAGGGCGCGGAGGACGATGCGGGGGCAGGGGAAGGTCTGCCTCAAGTGGAGGACGGCTCCGGAGAGACGGAAGACCCGGCTGCGCCGCGCGTGAGTGAGAAGGAGGTGCAGGCACAACGGCTGGCGGCTCGGCGGGCGGAGATTGCGCATTGCGAGCGACGCTATGCGGCGGCAGCTGCGGGGGTAAAGTCGGTGATGCGGGATGTCTTCCCGGCCGGCGACAAGGCGGTGAGCACCGCGCGCAAGCTGGTGGGCGATACGGTGGATGGGCTCGCCGAGGCGGGCGAGATCGTGATCCATCTGATGAACGAAAAGCTGGCCGACGAAACTGCATATTTCCATGTGCTCAACGTGATGGTGCTGTCCATCCTGCTGGGGCGCGAGCTCAAGCTGCCACCGGAGATACTGCGGGTGCTCGGCGAGGCGGCGCTGTTTCACGACGTCGGCAAGCTGAAGGTGCCCGAAACCGTGCTACGCAATGACAGGCGCAACCGTCATGAAGAGGATTTCTTCCGCCTGCACACCACTTATGGAAGCGAGATTGCACGCGAACTGGGCAGCCTGACCACGGCGGCCTGTGACGTGATCGAGTATCACCACGAACGGATGGACGGCAAAGGCTACCCCAAGGGACTGAGCGGGCAGCACGTGCCGCTGCTTGCGCGACTGGTGGGCATCACCAACCATTACGACAACCTGTGCAATCCGCTGAGCCTCGACGCGGCCATGACGCCGGCCGAGGCGCTGACCCACATGTTCCGTAATGAGAGCGAAGCCTGGGACAAGGCCATGCTGCAGGCTTTCATCCGCCTGCTCGGAGTCTATCCGCCGGGATCGCTGGTACAGCTGTCGAACGGAAACATTGCGCTGGTGGTGGCTGTGAACCACGCCGACCTGCTGCGCCCCTCGGTGATGGTGTTCGACCCCTCGATACCGCGCGAAGAAGCGCTGGTGGTTGACCTGATCGAACATGCGGATGTTGAGATCGACGTGGTGCTCAACCCGCGCGAGCTCGATCGCGCTGCGCTCGCCTATCTGTCACCACGACGCAAGATGAGTTATTACCACAGCAAACGCACGTAGCAGGCGCGCGCCGGGCAGCGAGGCCTGCCGCTACCTGACGGGGTCGCCGTTGCGCAGGCAAGCGGCGATGGCAGTGGCAATGCCGTCGGCCATGCGCGCCTGTCGCATGGGGTCGCGCAACAGCAGTTCTTCATCCCGGTGCTTGATCACGCCCGCCTCGAACAGCAGCGCGGGCATGGTAGCGTGGCGCAGGACGGCGAGACCATCGTAATAGTGCACCGCATGGGTGGCATCGGCGTAGGGACGACGACGCGCATTCTTGTGCGTGGGGACGAAACCCAGCCGCTGGAGCCGCGCCCCCGCCACGCGCGCGCACAGCAGGCTGCGCGGCAAGTCGGGATTCTCGCGCGAGACGAACAGCGAGTGACCGGCGAATTCGTCGTTAAAGTCGAGCGCCAGGTCGTTCCACGTCCACGGCTGCAGCTCGTGTGCGGACACCGAATCGTGATGGATGGAGATGAACAGCTCGGCACCTTCGGCCGCCGCTTGCGCCGGCCGGGCACGCAGGCTGGGGATCTCGCCGTCTGCGTTGATGACCCGCACCGTCAGCCCGCGCTCACGCAGCGCACTCACCAGCTGCCAGGCCAGATCGCGATTGAACTCGAACTCGCTGCGCCCCCGCGCACTTGTCGCCCCGCTCGCCGCGAGCGTGTGGCCGATATCGACGGCAACGGTCTGCGCCTGTGCCCCTGCCATGAACAGCGCAAAGATGAGACCGGCGCGGAAAAACGTCTGAAGCAAGATGAAAACCTCGGTGCGTGAAAGGCCGCAGTGTGTAACGCCAGCATCGTATACGCCATCCACGATAATCCTTATGCACAGCCGCCGCGAAGCCCGCGCGGATTGTTGCGACGCAGTGCCCAACGCGGTAAAAAAGCAATCAAAGAATCAAAGGGGTCAGAGTCGTTTGAAATTTCAAACGACTCTGACCCCTTTGATTGCAAACCGATATGGAGCCCTGCCATGAGCCGTAGCCTGCTGATTCGAAACGCCCTCCTCCTTGCCACCATGGACGACCAGCGTCGCGAGATCGGGAATGGCTGGGTGCTGATTCGTGGCAACCGGATCGAGGCGCTGGGCGAAGCCGGGGACGCGCCCGACACCGCGGACGAGATCATCGACGCCAGCGGTTGCGTGGTGACGCCGGGCCTGGTGAACACGCACCATCACATGTACCAGACCCTGACCCGCGCAGTGCCCGGTGCGCAGGATTGCGAGCTGTTCGGCTGGCTCAAGCGCCTGTACCCGATCTGGGCGAGGCTCACCCCGGCGATGATCCGGGTATCGACGCAGACGGCGATGACCGAGCTGATCATGTCCGGGTGCACGACCGCGTCGGACCACCTCTACATCTATCCGAACGGCTGCACGCTGGACGACTCGATCGAGGCTGCCGCGGAGATCGGCATGCGCTTTCATGCCTGCCGGGGTTCGATGAGCGTGGGGGAATCCAAGGGTGGCCTGCCGCCCGACCGCGTGGTGGAGCACGAATCCGCCATCCTGAAGGACTCCCAGCGTCTGATCGAGGCGTGGCACGACCCGGCAGACGGGGCCATGCTCAAGATCGCGCTGGCGCCATGTTCGCCGTTTTCGGTGTCGCAGGATCTGATGCGCGAATCCGCGGTCATGGCCCGCCACTACGGTGTTGGCCTGCACACCCACCTGGCCGAGACGGTTGGCGACGTGGCCTACAGCCGCGAGCGTTTCGGCCGCACCCCGGCTCAGTACGCCGAAGACCTGGGCTGGACCGGCGAAGGCGTGTGGCATGCGCACTGTGTGTGCCTGGACGATCACGGCATCGACCTCTTCGCCCGCACCCGCACCGGGGTGGCGCACTGCCCCTCGTCCAACATGCGTCTGGGCTCCGGCATCGCTCCCATCCGCAAGATGATCGACGCCGGCGTGCCCGTGGGCCTGGGGGTGGATGGCTCGGCCTCGAACGACGCCGGCCACCTGCTGCTGGAAGCACGCATGGCGATGCTGCTGGCCAGGGTGCGCGGCAGCGGCGACCCCGCCGCACTGAGCGCGCGCCAGGCGCTGGAGGTTGCCACCCGCGGCGGTGCTGCCGCCCTCGGACGCCGTGACATCGGCCACCTGGCACCCGGCATGTGTGCCGACCTCGCGGTCTTCGACGTCGGCGGCATCGCCCACGCCGGTGCCCTGCACGACCCGCTTGCCGCCCTGCTCTTTGCCGCGCCTGCCGGCGTCCGGCACAGCATCATCAACGGCCGCCAGGTCGTGCGCGACGGCGAATTGCTGACCCTCGATACTCAGCGCCTGACCGAGATGCACAACCGCATGGCCCGCGTGCTGCTCGAAGGCTAGACGGGTCGACCGACGGCAGGCCGAGATCGATAGCCCCCGCAGGCATATAAACTAAACTTTTTATTCTTTTGAAGTCTTTCCGCAGTGCGGTAATTTAGCGCGATCAGAAATCCGTCGCGCAGAAGAACCGCACCATGCAGGTCCCCGAGACTTACCACGCCCTGATTGTCGGCCTCGTGCTGATCGCCCTGTTTGCCTGCTTCGCACGCGAGTGGCTCAAGCCCGACGTGGCGGTGATGGGCGCGGTGGCCTTGCTGATGGCGATCGGGCTGCTCGACCCCAGGCAGGTGCTCGGCGTGTTCAGCAACAGCGCCCCGATCACGATTGCCTGCCTGTTCATCATCAGCGGCGCACTGAGCAAGACCGGCTGCGTGGACCGCATGGGTGAGTGGATCGGCTCGATGGCGGGAAACAGCGAGCGCCGTCTGCTGCTGGCGATGATCGCGGTGGGGCTGTTCGTGTCGCCCTTCATCAACAACACGCCGGTGGTGATGGTGATGATTCCGGCGGTGATCGCAATGGGCAGCCGTTACGGTGTGGCGCCATCCCGCCTGCTGATTCCGCTCTCGTACGCAACGATTCTGGGCGGCATGATCACAATGGTCGGCACCTCGACCAACATCCTGGTCGATGGTGTGGCACGCAGCCACGGGCTCGCACCCTTCCGCATGTTCGAGATCAGCCCGGCGGCAATCATGCTGGCGCTGCTCGGCTGTGCCTTCATGCTGTGGTTTGCCCCGCGCCTGCTGCCGGTTCGCGAAACCCTGACGCAGCAGTTTACCGGCAGCGGCGACCGCCTCTTCATGACCGAACTCTTCGTACCCGAAGGCTCGCGCCTGGCTGGACGTACGCTCAAGGATGCGCGCCTGTCGAACGGCGTGATCAAGGTGCTAAACCTGTTTCGCGGCGACGAAGAGATCTCGTCGCCCTCCCCTGACACCACGCTGATGGTGGGCGACCGCGTCGTGGTTCACAGCCGCAGCAGCGCGATGATGGACCTGCGCAGCAGCACCGACCTGATCGGCCTGCAGGCTCAGGGCGCCGACCCGCACGACCTCGAGACCCTGCGCCGGCGCGGGGTGGTGATGGTGGAGGCGATCGTAGGCCAGACCTCGCGCTATGTGCTGCGCCCGATTCGAGATCTTGACCTGGCCGCACGCTACGGCATTCACCTGATCGCGGTGCATCGCAAGAACGCCTCGATTGCCGACATTGGCGACGACTTCCAGCTGCAGTTCGGCGACGTGCTGCTGGTCGAGGGCACGCCGGCCCAGATCAAGCGCTTCTGCGAGAACGGCGACCTGTTCGCGATTACCGACGGCAAGGCGCCGGTCAACAACCATCGCAAGGCGCCGATCGCGCTCGCCACCATCGTCGGCGTGATGGCGCTTGCCGCCTTCAACGTGATGCCGATCGAAGGCCTGGCCATCATCGGTGCGGTGATCGTGGTAGCCACCGGCTGTCTGCGCGCGGACGAAGCCTACAAGTCGATTGAATGGCCGATTCTGGTGCTGATCTTCGGCATGCTGGCGATGAGCATCGCCATGCGCGACTCCGGACTGGACAAGCTGCTCGCCGGCAGTCTGGTCAATATCGGCGGCGACCTGCCGCCGTGGATGATGCTGTCACTGGTGATCCTGATCACCTCGATCGCGACCGAGTTCATCAGCAACAACGCGGTAGCGGTGCTGTTTACACCCATCGTAATCGGCATCGCGGAGCATATCGGCGTCGATCCGCGCCCCTTCGTGGTGGGCGTGATGTTTGCAGCCAGCGCGAGCTTTGCCACCCCGATCGGCTACCAGACCAACACCCTGGTGTACAACGCAGGCAACTACCGCTTCACCGACTTCGCCCGGCTCGGCGTGCCGCTCAACCTCATCGTGTGGATCAGTGCGACGGTGCTGATTCCGCTCTTCTGGCCGCTGGCACGGGTCTGAGCCCGCGTTCCCCGACACCCTGATCTAAGGCAGCAGGCACCCTTCGTGTGCCCCTGCCTCAGCGCGCCTTGCACTTCCGCCACATCCCGCCACGCGCGGGGGCTGGAGTCGCAGCCGCACGCTGTACCCGCCCCTGCACCGTATCAGAGCTGGTACACATCCGGTTTCAAAGCCGCATTCGCCGCTCGTACGGGCCTCAGGCCGCGTTTGAATGCCATCAGGATACGAATCACGGACCGGCGCCCCCTGAGTCTGTAACAGACCTGTACAGATCGCGGCTGTCCGCGCCGCACTTCTCACCCGAATCTTCGCAGAACCTCCATATATTTCAGCCACTTGAAGAGGATGGCACGAGAGCTGCAGTTGATGACCCCGAGGTGGGACCTCTTGCCCCGCCCTCAATCGGCTCAGAGGAGGAAATCATGAAACTCAGTCTGCTATCAGGTGCAATCGCACTGGCGTTCGGATTTGCCACGCAGGCCATGGCCAACCCGACCAATACGGTCAATGAAGCAACTGACTCAAACACGCAGACGGCTACGGCGACGTCAACGCAAGGCGGCACCGGCCCACAGGCGAATGAGTACGCAACAGCGAAATGGGACAGCAGCACGTTCACGGACAGCAGCAACAACTCCGACAACAGCAACAACTCGGACAACAGCAATAATTCCGACAACAGCAACAATTCGGACAACAGCACCAATGGCATGGCGATGGCCAAGGACTACGGCAATGCGGCCGCGGTCAATGGCGCGACAGCCTCTTCGGCGATGACCGACTCGTTCAATACGACGAAGGCGATCGCGATGACGAAGCTCGACGGCATGGTCACCAAGATCCAGGTTCATGGTCTGGGCAACCACGCAATGAACATGGGTAGCGTCAATGGCGGCGACGGTGGCAAGGCTTACGGCGGCGACGGCGGCAGCGCGACCGGCGGTAACGCCAAGGGTGCCAACGGTGCCGACGGCGGCAAGGCCTACGGCGGCAATGGCGGTGATGGCGCCTCCGGCGGCAGTGCAACAGCGGGCAACGCCGACTCCGGCTACGTGAAAGGCGGCAGCGGTGGAGACGGCGGCCTGGCGAAGAACGCCACGGGCGGCAACGGGGGCGAAGCCTCGGCAACGACGGGTAATGCACGCGCAAACGACTCCGCGACGGGTGGCAACGCCATGGGCAAGGTCGGTGGCGCGACGGCTTCCGGCGGCAATGCCTATGCAAAGGACAGCGCCTCTTCGGGCAGCGCATCGGGTAGCGGCGGCAACGGCATGGCGTCCGACAAGGGCTATACAGGTGGCGCAATGGCCAGCAGCAAGGCCGGCGGCAGCGGCGCCGATTCCGGCTCTGCAGACGCAGGAAGCTCTTGGGCCAAGGCTGCTGATGGCACCGCACGGACACGTGGCGAGGGCAACGACCCGGCTGACGTAGCCAACCGTGCTACCTCGACCAGCGGTGCTGGCGGCACGACCGGCGCAGCAACCTCGACCGGCGGCACGTCCGGCGCATCGACCGCGAGCGGCGGTACCAGCACGCAAACCGCAACGGCAACGGCTGGTGCAGGCACGGCGACAGGCGGCGCAGCCACGTCCGGCGGCGCAACGGCCACGGCAGGCGCAGCAACCGCGACGGCAGGCACCAACACCTCGACCGGCGGTGCGGCAAGCTCAAGCGCCACGGCGACCTCCGGCAACAGCTCGGCCAACGGTGGCGCAGGCGGAATGGCCTCCAACACCGGTGGTGCTGGCGGTGACGGCGGTGCAGCCACCAGTGGCAGCGCGAGTGGCGGTGCAGCGACCGGCGGTGCTGGCGGTGCTGGCGGCTCCGGCCAGGGCGGTAGCGGTGGTGCTGGCGGTGCTGGCGGCACGGTGACCGCAGGTGCGGCAACCGGTGGTGCTGGCCAGGGCGGTAACGGCGGCGCTGGCGGTGCTGGCGGTGCGGTGACGGTGGATGCGGGACACTTCAACCTGTCCAACTCCATCAGCGGCAGCTTCACAAACGGTGCTGGCATCATCCTCAATTCCCAGAACACCGGGATTGGTTCGCTGGTGCAGCAAAGTGCCAACGTCCAGGCCAACCTGACCCTCCGGTAAGCCTGAAAACGATGCCGGGTGGCTCGTCCAGCACCCGGCATCCATGCACGATATGCAGCATAGGAGGCTGACCATGAGACCCCATCTGTCCATGATCGCCCTGGGCATTGCACTGGCTGTGACATGCAGCTCGCCTGCCTCGGTGCACGCAGAAGTATTCGTGCCGACCGTCACCGACGAGACGCGCAACGATTCGATCGGTTTTGGAAGCGCCCCCCTTGACGAGAGCGTGCTGGAGAACCAGCGGGGTGGTTCGGATCTGCATCTGAGCGAGATTCGCGCCGTTGGAAACGTCAGCGAGGTGGAGTCGCACAACGTCATCACCGGCCACAACATTGTTTCGGACGGTGCGCTTGCAGGTGCATCCGGCATGCCGATGTTCATTCAGAACAGCGGTAATGGTGTGCTGATCCAGAACGCAGTCATCCTCAATGTCGAGGTGAAGTAAAGGAGCATGACGATGAAACGCATCGTGCTCCGTTCAGGCCTTTTGATCGTCGTGGCGATAGTGCAATCACTTGCCGCCACGACGGCCTTCTCCGACCAGCTGAGGTTTCACGCTCCGATGGGCGGCCAGCTGACGGTGCCCACCGTCAGCCTGAAGGAAGCACGTTTTCTGTCGACCCTGCGCCAGCAATACGACTTCAGTTGCGGCTCGGCGGCGGTCGCTACCCTCCTCACCCACCACTACGATCAAACAGTTGGTGAAGCCAGAGTGTTCGAGGTCATGTACGAACACGGCAACCAGGAGAAGATCCGGCACGAGGGGTTTTCGATGCTTGACATGAAGCGCTACCTCGACCATCTCGGCTATCGCGCCGAGGGGGTGGAAGCAACGCTCGATCAGCTGGCGTCGGCCTCCGTGCCCGCCATTGCACTGATACAGGAGAACGGTTACGCACACTTCGTTGTCATCAAGGGCGTGCGCGATGGCAAGGTGCTTCTGGGCGACCCGGCGCTCGGCACGCGCGTGATGAAGCGCCAGGCATTCGAGAAGATATGGGTCAACAGCATCCTGCTGGTTGCGCGTAACCGTGTCGGCATGGCCCGCTTCAACGACGAATCCGACTGGCGCGTGCAGCCAGGCGCACCGATTGCACGCGGTCTCGACCGCAACATGGCAGACGTGCAGTTGCTTCGTCGCGGCCCCTGGGATTACTGAGGACACCGCGCCATGAAGAATTCGATGAACGGACGCACCTCGGCCCTGATCACGACGGTCGCCACGCTCACTGCCTTGTGCGCAAACCTTGCACAGGCACTGGGCGAGGAAGAAGAGCTTTCTTCGGTAATGGCCGGCGACGGCGTCACCAGCATCATGGACGTGACGAGCGTTGCCACGCGACAGGGCTTTCATCCGGCAAACTGCAGCAGACATGAAGTTCCGCCCGCAGAGTTGCTGGCACTGGCCGACTGGCCGCTGGACGATACCCCCACCTGCACGCAGGGCCGCGCCGTTGCGCACGCTGCGCCTGTCGTGGAGGCGACCATCCGCCCTATCCGGGCGATGGCAGAGGTCGTTGAAGCGAGCATTCTCACCCCGCGTGAGGTGCTCGACCGCTACGGCGACACGCCCTTGCCCCTGGCTGCAGCGACGCCTGAGCAAGGGAAGCTGGACGCACGCGGCGGGCTGGCACGTGGCGAAGAGGCTGTGAGGATTGCAGCCGTACCACCGCCGACTGCAGCAGGCTTTGCCCCCCCGCCCCCGGTGTCGGCGCCGGTCGCGGTCGCCTCGGCGGTGGAGGACCGGACCGTCGGCGAGCTGCCGGTCGCCATCCCGGCGCTGATGAAAGCGGACAAGGCTGATCGCACCGTCTATCGCCCCTCACCGGAGACGCTGGTACTGCGCCGTGCGATCCGGCTTGCGGAGGCGCCGGCCGTAGATGAGAACCGGCTCGACAAGCTGCGTGGCGGCTTCGAGACACCGTCGGGGCTGAGAGTGTCGTTCGGCATCGAGCGCGCGGTGTACGTGAATGGCGTACTCAGCAGCGTGACCAGCGTCAATCTCGCCGATCTGGGCAACATGACCGGGCGCGGACTGCCCGAAGGCAGCACCCTGGCCGTGATCCAGAACGGTCCGAACAACGCGTTCATCGCCAGCGGCCTGAACAACAACGCGCTGGCCACGGTGATCCAGAACTCGCTCGACAATCAGAACATCCGCGCCGTGACCACGATCAATGCGTCGGTCAATAGCGTGGAGATGCTGCGCAGCGCGCAGATGAACAGCTCGATGCGCGACATGATGGTGCAGTCCCTGCTGCGCTGAAACGCGGCCGTCGCGCACAACGGCAGAAAGCAAAAAAGACAGGCAGTGCCGGGTGGCACTGCCTGTCTTCTTCTTTGCAGCCTTAACTAGAGCGTGATTGGCATGCGCAGCGTGAGTTGCAGATCGGGGGTGTCGTTGGTGACGCCGACACCGAGCGAAAGATTGACCGTATTGCCGGAGTTCAGACGGTGGGAGTAGCCCAGCAGCAGGGTGCCGAGCTGCACCCGGACCGAACCCGGTGCGGTGCTGCCATTGATCTTGACCTTGCCGACCGACTGGTGGTCGTAGCCAATGCTGAAGGACGAGCGGTCGTTGAGGGCGAGCCCCATGCCAAAGTTGAAGCCGATCACCCCGCCCGGCGCAACGTCGCCAACCAGGATGTCGCCGCCGTCGGTGTTTGCCTTCACGTTGCTGCGCTTGAAGCTGTGCTGGTAGCTGATGCCGCCGAAGAACACTGCCGGATCAGAGGGAATCAGCACCGTCAGCCCCGGCGTGAGGGTGTAGAAGCCCGAACCCGTGGGCAGCTCGCTTTGCAGGCCGGTGCCGCGTCCGCCGGGCAGGGTGTAGTTGGTCTTGACCTCGAAGGGGTCCTTGCCGGTGCGCGTCTTGAAGCGCAGCGAGGCGATGTAGTACGGGCTGTCGCCACCGCCATCGTTGAGCTGGTAACGACCGGTCAGCTCGACGTCGCCGATGCCGCTGCCATCGGCGTCGAACACGCTGTCGACCGCAGTACCGGAGGCAATCTCGCGGCTGATGCTGGTGTCGGAACGATAGACCCAGGGCAGCTTGGCCTCGAGTTCAAAGCGGTTGGTGATCCCGCGCCGGACGGTGAGCGCGGCGGTGAAGGTGTTGCGCTTGACCTCGCGCACGTCGATCAGGCCGATCAGGATGGCAGGAATCACGGTGTAGCCGACCAGCGCGATGCGGTTGCTGGACGAGTAGGCATACTGCAGCGACGGCTCGAGCACCCACTTGCCCGGCGCAGTGAGCACGCCGGGGGTCTCGAAGATCGGCGCGATCTCGCGCGACCGCGTATCGCGTGACGGGTCGGGCGCCTGACCCACGGGCTGCTGCCCGCCGCGCTGGGCCATGGTCGCCGGCACGGTAGCCTCAGCAGCAGGCACGGTGTCCGGCCCACGCCCGCGAACCTCTTCAAAACCTAGCGATCGACGCAACTCCGACAGCGCGGCTTCCTGACGGGCGAGATTGGCCTTGAGGGTGTCGATCTGCTCGTTCTGCTCGGTAATCTGCTGCTTCATCCGCAGCATGTCTGCGCCCCCTGCCTCCATATCGGCGGCCGCGCCCAGTCCCGGCAGTGCTAACAGCATGATGCCTGCGAAGCCCTGCCCCAGGGCCAGTGCAATCCGTGTCGGCTTATTCTTCATGGTCTCCTCCCAGCAAAGTCGCGGTGCCCACCACCGCCATCGGCTACACGATAATTTTCAGTCGATCGATCATCCGGTAGAGCGTGACGCGCGACACCCCGAGTTGCCGGGCGGTCGCGGACACATTGTTCTGGTAGCGCTTGAGACTGGTCTCGATCATTTCGCGCTCGACGGTGTTCCGCACCTCGTCCAGTGTGGGCTCCGGCGCCTCGGCCTCGGCCGCAGTGAGTCCGAGATCTGCAGCGCTGATGAAGCGGTTCTCGCTCATGATCATGGCGTGCTGCACGCGATTGATGAGCTCTCTCACATTGCCCGGCCAGTCGTAGGCAGCCATCGCGTGAATGGCTTCGGCGCTGAAGCCCCTGACCTGGTGGCTGCGCAGGTCCTGGTTGCGGTCATAGATGACCTGGGCGAGCAGTTCGATGTCGTCCTTGCGCTCACGGAGCGCCGGAACGACCAGGTGCAGGACGTTGAGGCGATAGAACAGGTCCTCGCGGAAACGGCCTTCGGCCACCGCCCGCTCGAGGTCGACATGGGTTGCTGCAATCACGCGCACGTTCATCTTCAGACGCTCGGTGCCGCCGACGCGCACGATGGTCTTTTCCTGCAGGAAGCGCAGCAGGCTGGCCTGCAGGTCGAGCGGGAGGTCGCCAATCTCGTCGAGGAAGAGCACGCCTCCGTTGGCGGCCTCGATGGTGCCGATCTTGCGCTGATGCGCGCCGGTGAAGGCCCCGCGCTCGTAGCCGAACAGTTCGGAGTGAATCAGGGACGCAGGAATCCCGCCGCAATTCATCGCGACGAAGGGTTTGGAGGCGCGCGCCGAATGCCGGTGAATGGCCGACGCAACCAGCTCCTTTCCGGTACCGGACTCCCCTCCGATCAGCACTGGCGCTTCGACAGCGACGATCTTGTCGATCTGCCGGTAGAGCTTGAGCATCTTCGCGCTGCGCCCGGTCATGCCGAAGCGACCTTCGTCATCCTCCTGCGGCGCGACCTTTTCGAACAGGCTGGCCTTGCCGTGAGCGTGGCCTAGCGTCATCCGCAGGCGATCGTGCTCGAGTGGAAGCGAATGAAAATCGTAGAAATTGCGCCGGAGCAGCTGGGCAAGCACCTCGCTGTCGAGCAGGCGGCGATCGAGAACGGCAATCCATTCGACGTCGTAGCGTGACAAGAGCCCCTCAAGCTCGCGCAAGGGCCAGGAGTCCGCCTCGTCGAATGCAACCAGACCTACTGAAAATTCGCCGCCCGTCAATAACTCGCGGGCACACGCCAAGGTTGGCGCAACTTCGAACGACCATCCCGACAACTGCAAACCATCAAGGGCCGCGCTTACCAAACCAGCACGATCCAGCAACAACCCTTTGCGTCGAGCCATAGGCCTCTGCCCCAGATCAGTCAAGTTCTGTGGGAAGACAGTCAGGTGTGCATATCAAGACGCTCGCTGTCGCAAATACTGCATCCCCGCATCGGGCAACGAGTGGGCCCCTCCTCTGTCTCCATCCAACACCGGTGCCCAAGGTTCTTTGTGGTCTTTTGTACCGATGTCTGCGTTTACTTATAGCACCCAGATATTGCGCGCATCAACGTGATTGTGCCCGGCCGTTTGCACTCACCGAAACTCGAAGTAAACGTCTAAGAAACAATACCTTAATCTCGCAATCAAACCATTAATTCATGGTATTGACAAAATCGAGATTTGAATATTTTTCATATTATTTGAAGATGTCAAGGACCCTCTTGTCACACAGGCAAGGCTTTAATGACTCATCAAGAACAGATTGAAAAAATGTATCTGCAACTTTACGTAATATAAAAGCGGATACGGCGTCCGCCATACCCGCTTATTCGTCAGCGTCCCGAGCAGTGCCCGCCCGACGCGGCCTGCCCACTGCCGAGCGCAATCGGTGGCGGTTCGACCCGTATGCCGCCGGTGCTCATCGTATCCAGCGCCACAAGCGCGAGCACGGCGAGCCAGAACACCGCCGTGCCGGCACCAAAGAGTTTTCTGCTGTCCATGTCCGTCTCCTCAGCCCGCGACGCGCTTGCGGATGCGCACGCCCAGAATCGAACCTGCGAAAGCCAGTGCAAACCACACCCAGCCATGCACGCTGGCCGAGGCGATGCCGCCGAGATAGGCGCCAACGTTGCAACCGAAGGCCATTCGCGAGCTGTAGCCCATCACCAGCCCCGCCACACAGGCGGCAAGCAGGCGCTTTCCCGAGGGCATGCTGAAACTGGCCGGACCGTTCCAGCGCGATGCGGCAAGCGCACCGAAGATCAGGCCAAGGTTGGTGACCGAGGTCACGTCGGCCAGCACCGGCTCGGCCAGGCGCGCCGCATGCGGTGCGACACCCCAGAAGGGATCGCCCACCGGGCTCCAGCCGAACACGGAGAACAGCTTTGCACCCCAGATGCCGATGCCGTAGACGATGCCCCAGGGCTGGCCGGCGACCACCATGTGGATGAGGTAGAGCGCGGCAAGCAGCACCGCACCAATCCACCAGCGACGCGCCCAGCCACCCGCAGCGTTTGCGGACAATGGCGCCGGCGCGGCAACAAAGCTCGCTACCGCCGAACGTGCAAGCTGCTGCACCTCGGCCGCCGGATGACCGTGCGCGGGACGACGGGCAGCGCGCCCGGCCAGCGCCGCGACCATGCCGCAGCCGATCACCGTGACCGCGAGCGCAGTCGGCCAGCCGTACTGCAGCAGGTCGATGGCCGGCAGCCCACCGAGCTCAATCCAGCCCGGCTGGTGAGACGCACCGACAAAGCTGCCGATGGCGAAGGTGGGGAGCACGGCAAAGGACAGCGGCGCACCCGCCCCTGCCTTGTACAGCGTGCCGGAACCGCATCCGTCTGCCAGCTGCATGGCTGCGCCGAACAGGAAGGCACCCAGCACCAGGCTGATGGTCAGCGGTGCAACGGCCCCCACCAGCTCGCCCCCGCTACCCGCGATCAGCGGCAGCGTCAGCGCGGCCGCCAGCACCAGCAGCAGCATCTGCGCCCACAGCCCTTGGGGGTTGCGGTGCTCGATGAAATCACGCCACCCGGTGGTGAAACCGAAGCGCGCACCCTGCAGCACGGCGCCAAAGCCGATGCCAAGCAGGGTGAGCAGACCCTGACGGATGCCGGTAGCGAGCGTCACCGCCAGCACACCGCTCAGCCCGATCAGGATCAGTACAAAACGAGTAAACCAGCGCATTGCCCTGTCCGTATCAGTTGCTGAAGCTGCGCTTCACGTCCTGCACCAGCGCGGAGATGCGCGAGGGCTGGTTGTCCATCGGCAGTTCAGCCTTGCTCCATTCGACGATCGACTCGGGATAGAGCTTCACCTGCTTGTTGCCGGCGATCTCGGACATCACGAACCAGTTGGTCGCAGCCCAGTGCCCGGTGTTGCAGAAGGACACGGCAGGCGCATCGGCCGCACCGGAACGCTGCACCAGCGCCTTGAGCTCGCTGCCCGACTTCAGCGTGGTGCCGTCCTTGGGGAAGAACTGCGCATTGTCGAAGGACGACGCGCCCGGCAGCGTGCCGTAGCGAGCGGACGCATCGGCACGCGCTTCGCCACCAAAGAATTTCTGCGGACGGGCGTCGACCAGCAGCGGTGCGGAACCCGACTTGATCGCCGCAGCCAGCTCTTCGCGCGTCACGATCTGATCCTGATCGTAGCGATAGCTGAACTGGCTGGGGCTGACGGCCGGCGCTGCGGTTTCAAGCGCACCGCCGGCGGCCTTCCAGGCCTTGGTGCCGCCGTCGAGAATGGACAGGCGGGTCAGGCCGCCGACTTTCAGCGTCCAGTACACACGCGCTGCTGCGCCGAAATCGGTGTGATCGGTGCCGCCGTGAACGACCACGACATGGGTGTCGGCGCTCACGCCAGCGCTCTGCAGCAAGGTGCTGAGTGCTGCTTCGGTGGGCAACTGCCCGGGGTTTTCCTTCGGGCCACGGTACTTTCCGTAAGGCGTGTTCACCGCACCGGGGATGTGACCGCTGGCGTAGTCCTTGTCAGCACGGATGTCGAGCACACGCACACCGGGCTGGGCAACCAGGGCCTTGAGCTCGGCGGGCGTCAGCAGCGGCGAAGGCGCCGCAGCCACCCTCGGCGCAGCGACGTTTGCAACGGGGGCAACCGGGTTGGCTGCGGCAGGGGCAGCAACCAGCAGGCCGCCGGTGGCAAGGGCGAGAGAAACAACAAGGGTTTTGAGCATGACGATATCGATCCATGAAAATCAGACGGAAAACGCGCCATGACGCAAGGCGTATAAAGCCTGCGTTTCGTGGCGCGTTTCTGATGCATGGATCTTACGAAAGACGAACGCGCGACTGAAGCACAGTGAGGGCAGCTGTATATAACCAATCGTTCTTTGAAAACCAAAGGGGTCAGAGTCGTTTGAAAGTTTCAAACGACTCTGACCCCTTTGAAACGTACCCGCAGGGCGCAGTACT
>SWCC01010297.1_pt1 | contig 47610 bp, 41 predicted proteins | sample 4692971 | NCBI WGS metagenome assembly SWCC01 (sample SAMN10267277, study PRJNA491770) | bioreactor metagenome | isolation source: DHS bioreactor inoculated with subseafloor sediment | place: Japan: off Shimokita Peninsula | collected 2006-08 | reverse complement strand
TTTGCAACTACCTTTTTTACGGCAGCTTTTTTAGGTGCTGCTTTCTTAGCGACTACCTTTTTAACGGCAGCTTTTTTAGGTGCTGCTTTTTTTGCTACTACTTTTTTTACGGCTGGCTTTTTAGCTGCTGGTTTTTTAGCGGCTGGCTTTTTAGCTGCGGCTTTCCTTGCAACTGGTTTTGCTTTTGCCATTTTATCCCTTTTAATTTGTTAGTTAATGAATGCATCCAAAAGATAATTATTTTTTAATCAAAACAAAATCTTTTTATATTTTTTTAAACCTCTGAAGAGCCTAGTATTACTAACTAGGAAGAGGTTTTGTTCTTTTATAACGATTTGTCTTTTTGTTATAATTTTTATCTGCATTGTTCCAATCGATCAATTTTGCTATTTTAAGTTTCACTTAAATAATGATATCACAAACGTGAAAACAAAACCTATTTTTTTATTTATTTATCTTTTTTTTATAATTTTATTTTCAATGAATTTTCAATTATTTGGGCAAGAAGATAGTCTAAATATCGCTAATGCCCTTGTTGGCATTGATGATTCGTTAATCCTATCGGATTCTTCAAAAACTAAAATTCCACCCAAACCATTTTTTGTTCAGTTTAAGAACCAAAAATCCAATGCTATTCTTTCCGCATATATATTGTCAAAAAAAGATGTAGACTTTACGGATTATAGATATACTGGGAACATTATGAATCTACTACCTTTTAGCTATTTACATGATTTGGGTAGTTTAGGGACACCAAATGAGACCAACATTTATGGATTTGGCTTTGGAAATATTTCTTTAAATATTGATGGGATCTCTATAGCGAACCGCTGGAATAATTCAACTGATCTTAATAAAGTACAAACAGATGGAATTAATTCGATCAACATCTCCCCGATAAATAGAGCATTTCTATTTGGATTTAATAATAATTCTGCGGTAATAAATATTTACTCTAGTGATTCTCTGAAGTCTAAACCTATATCAAGAATAAGGTATTACCAATCATCCAACGATGAAGGTTTTATCGACGCCAGTTTTAGTGCCAGAGTTTTACCAAAACTTGCACTCTCGTTTCGAGTTACAAATAACTCTATTGACGAAAATTATACTAACACAAATTTTGGATCATGGAAAGTAAATGTTAAAAGTATATATAAAATAAGTGATAGTCTATTCACCAAATTAGACTACTATCATCTCAAACTAAATACACCGTTAAATGGCGGAATAGACATTAATTCGCTTTCGACAAATTCTACTGGGGAGTATGATATTTACAGTAATTCTAACTCTGTTGTTTTCGATAATATGATGAATAGTACAACAATGAATAATATTAATGCAAGCGTTTATGGAAATTTTATTCCGTATGGACACACTAATGTTATTTTTGGATATTCGAAAAATCATGATTTTTTTAAACATACTTTTGATACAACAAGTGTTAGAAACAACAATGATTATGATTTAATCACCGCGAAGGTACAGCATGATGTTTCTTTAAATAAGTTTAAAGCGAATTTTATTGCAGCGTACGAGCAAATTGATTTTGATTTAGTTGGGATTAACTATTCTGATAAACAGAACAACTATTATACCTCCCTACTTATGGAGTATAGTTTGTTTAATGGATTAATGAAACCAGCAATATTTGGGAAATACTCTGAATATAATTTGCAGAACAATATTGGTTTTGGTACAGATCTAAGTATAAAATTATTTAATAATGCGAAATTATTTTTAGGCTATTCAAATTTTGACAAACCTATTTCAATAATTGAGTCGCAATATATCTCTAAAGATATTAAACAAAATTTTACTTCAATGTTTGCTTCAATTGAATATAGCTCCAAACTATTCAATACTTCTTTATCATACTTTAATGTAGAATCTTCAAATACTCCAGTACCGGTGTTTAATAGCTCTGATTTTACTCTGAGCACTAATGAAATTATCTATACAAATACTGATAAATTAAATACAAGTGGATTTAATCTAAACACAAAATTTGAAATGTGGAATATTTTGACTACAGCAAACTTTAGTTACAACTGGCAATCAGAGGATTCATACTTTCCAAAAGAGACAAACTACAATTTGACTGCCGGATTATATTATGTAGATACATTATATAATTCTAATCTTGATCTTAAAACAGGATTTACAATTTACTTACTTGCTGACCCGAAAATTAGAATTTATGATTTTCAAAAAATGCGTTCTGCCAGTTATTATATTGATAATGGTGATTTTCGTTCATTTAATAACTTAAGTGCAATTAATGATAAATATAGATTAGACTTTTTTCTTGCAGGTAGAATTCAAGACGCTGCTACATTTTATTTCATCTATGAAAATATTCTTGGTAACAATTATTATATTGTTCCTTTCTATCCAATGCCAGAAGGTGGATTAAGAATTGGAATTTCCTGGGATTTTCTAGATTAATTTACAAAATATTACATATTAGGATACAGAACAATGAAACAAATATTTTTTTATACACTTATACTGCTAAACAGCATAGTCTTCTCGCAAGCAGTTATTACGGTTCCTGAATTCCCGACAGAAAGCGAACCAATTGAAATTACATTTAATGTTGCTGAGATGTCTAACACGTCATTATTAGGTTACACCGGTACTGTCTATACACACACAGGTGTATTTACCAATCTAGGTGATGGTGATTGGCAGTATGTGATAGAAAGTTGGGGAGATAATTCAACTCAACCGACACTGACTAGAATTGGTACAGATTTGTATAGCATCACTATAGAAAATCCCAGAGAATTTTATAATGTTACTACTGCGTCTGAACATATATTATCACTCAATTTTGTTCTTAGAAGTGCAGATGCATCTAAAAAGACAGAGGATTTATTTGTTAGTATTTTTCTCGAAGAACAAAATGTAAAAATACTTGAACCCATAAACCTCCCTATTTACCCATTACCCGGGGAGGAAATAGAAATTGTTGCATTAACTAGTGGTGCTGATAGTTTATCGTTGTTCTTAAATAATCAATTACACACCGTAACATATGAAGATACACTTAGAACAACTATCATTGCATCTGGTATTGGAAGACAATTGATAATACTTGTGGCAGAAAGTAATGGTTCAGTGTATAGAGATTCTTCTCACTTCTATGTAAGAGAGGAGCCAATTATTGAGGATATTCCATCAGGAATGAAACCAGGTATTAACTATCTGGATAATACTTCTGTTCTGCTCGCTCTTTACGCGCCAAACAAAAAGTTTGTTTATACAATTGGTGATTTTAATAATTGGGAGTTTGATCCCGACACTTCTGCCACCTGGCAATTTGAAGATGAATATTATTTTAAGATTACTCCCGATAGTACAACTTACTGGACAACATTGACAAACTTAACTCCTGGTCAAGAGTACAGATTTCAATATTTAGTAGATGGGAATTTAAGAATTGCAGATCCCTACTCAGATAAAATCCTTGAGGATGAAGATAGTTATATATCCGAAAATACTTATCCTAATCTCATCCCTTATCCATCTGATAAAACTAGTTTTTCTGTTTCTGTGTTTCAAACAGCACAATCTACATTTCAGTGGGAAGCAATAGAATATGAAAAACCAGACCAAACGAATTTAATAATATATGAATTATTACTCAGAGACTTTGTTGCTACACATGATTATAAAACATTGATTGACACACTAGACTATCTGGATAATTTAGGCGTAAATGCAATAGAACTTATGCCAATAAATGAATTTGAGGGAAATGAAAGTTGGGGTTATAATCCATCTTTTTATTTTGCACCAGATAAATATTATGGACCAAAGAACGACTTAAAGAGATTTATTGATGAGTGCCATAAGAGAAACATAGCCGTAATCCTGGATATTGTATTAAACCATTCATATGGCAGATCTTCTTTTGTACGATTATATTCTTCGGGAGATTATGGACCTCCTACCGAAGAGAATCCCTGGTATAATGTTAATAGTCCAAATCCGGTATTTTCATGGGGATATGATTTTAATCATGAAAGTGAACAGACCAAAGTATTAGTTGATCGGATAAATAAATATTGGTTAGAAGAATATAAATTTGATGGATTTAGATTTGACTTTACAAAAGGTTTCACAAATACACCAGGCGATGGCGGTGGTTATGATCAAAGTAGAATTGACATATTAAAAAGAATGGCAGATAATATTTGGGAATTTGATTCAACAGCTTACGTAATACTTGAACATTTCGCTCCTGATGATGAAGAAAAGAGTCTCTCCGATTATGGAATGATGATCTGGGGAAACAATAATTATAATTACCGCGAAGCTACAATGGGATACAATGAAAGCAACAAATCAAATTTCAGTAGAATATCCTATAAGAACCATTCCTTTACTAAACCTCATTTAGTTGGTTATATGGAAAGCCACGATGAAGAAAGACTAATGTATAAAAATTTGCTAGATGGAAATTCTGGAGCTGACTATGATATTAAAGAATTAAATACTGCTCTCAACAGAATAAAATTGGCTGCTGCTTTTTTCATAACCATACCTGGCCCCAAAATGATTTGGCAGTTTGGTGAATTGGGTTATGATTTCAGTATTGACTATAATGGAAGAGTTGGTAACAAGCCAATTAAGTGGGATTATTTGAATGATGTAAATAGAAAAAACTTGTATAAAACTTATTCTGCTTTGAATTTTCTCAAATTAAATTATGAGGCATTCTCAACAACCGATTTTTTAACTGTGTTTAGTGGTTCAAACAAGCTTGTTCAATTAAACCATGAGAGTATGAATGTAATGGTAATAGGTAATTTTAGTGTTGAGAACAGTACAGTTCTGCCAAATTTTCAACATACAGGAATTTGGTACAATTATTTTTCGGGAGACAGCCTTGATGTAGATAATCTTCAAACTACAATGACATTGGAGCCAGGCCAATTTCATATCTTCACCACTGAAAAACTTCCAACACCCGAATTAGATATATTATTAGATATTGATAATGAAAATGATTTAGTCCCACAAAAATTTTCTATTTCACAAAATTATCCTAATCCTTTTAATCCAACAACAACAATTAGGTATTCAATTCCTAATGTAGCCTCAAGCTTTAGCTTGAGCAAAGTTATACTAAAAGTGTATGATGTCTTAGGTAGAGAAATCACAACCTTGGTAAATGAAGTAAAATCACCTGGAAATTATCAAATTCAATTTAGTAGTGAGAATTTAACTTCAGGGATTTACTTTTATTCATTATCTGCCGGCGACTTTCATCAGACAAACAAGATGATATTATTAAAATAAGTCCGAGATGAAAAAATATTTTTTAGATTTATTCGAATATAATAATTGGGCTAATGATAGAATTATATTGAAACTTCACGGACTTAATAACGATTTTAAGGGGCCTGAGCCTCTTAAAATATTAAGTCACATTATCTCTGCCCAAGATACCTGGCTTGAAAGAATAAAAGGGACAAAAACATATAATATTTTTTTATGGGAAGAATATTCAATTCAAGAAATAGAAGTTCTATCAATAAACAGTCATAGAGGATGGATAAAGTTTATTTCCAAAATGAGCGAAAAAAAATTTGACAATGAATGCACCTATAAAAATTCAGAGGGAGACGAAAACTCAAAGAGTTATCAGGATATATTTCAACATATAATAAACCACTCATCCTACCATAGAGGGCAAATTAATCAGACATTTAGAATAAACAACATTGAACCTGTAGTTACAGATTTTATTTACTATTGTTGATTATGCCAATCGCGAAAGAATTACTGCGGCTGCGGCGGCTACATTAAGAGAATCGATCTTCCCTTTCTTTGGAACAGTTATGGAATTATCGCAAATCTTCTTCAAATTCTCTGAAGGTCCAAATGCCTCATTACAAAATGTAATAACTGTGTTTTCTTTATAATTAACTTCTCTGTAGTCAATGCCATTCATATCAGCAAAGTAAATATTATAGTTATGATTTCTAAAATCTGTCAACATTTCAATTAGATTCGCATTCTCTAATATATTAAGATTGAATATTGCACCCATGGTTGCTCGTATTACTTTTGAATTATACAAATCAGCGCAATCTTTACTAAGTATAACCGATTTAATTCCAAACCAATCACAAGATCTAAGAATTGTTCCAACATTGCCGGGATCAGAAATACTTTCCAAGCAAACAATTGTTCTATCTGTAAAAAGAATAGATTCCTTTCTAGGTATTTCAAAAATAGCTGCTATACCTTGAGGATTTTTTGTAGATGAGATCTTTCCGAAATCTTTTTCACCTAAAGAAGTGATTTTTACATTCTGAGATTCCAAAATTTTATAAAACTCAAACTCTCTTTCCTTAAAATCATTTGTTAGAAATATTTCCAAACAATTAAAACTGCTTTTCACACCTTCAGAAACAAGCCTTTTCCCTTCTGCAATAAATTTATTTTCAGATTCTCTGTATTTTTTAAGATTTAGCTTACTAATTGATCGGATTTCTGATTTTGAAGTCATATTTTTACAAAATTATTTTAATAAATCAATTTAACATATTGCATTGAATTACAAAATATATTAGATTTGTCTTCTGAAAAAAAATGCTGGTGTAGCTCAGTTGGTAGAGCAGCTGATTTGTAATCAGCCGGTCGGCGGTTCGAGTCCGTTCACCAGCTCACTAAAAGCCTTAAAACGATTTGTTTTGAGGCTTTTTTGTTTTAAAGCCGGTTCAAAATCCCGATGATTATTCAATTTAGAGTAGGGACTAAGTAGGTTATGCCTATTCAATTGCTCATCCGTACCAAATATTATGATAAAACTAAAATTGTTTAGCAATTTCTGGCGCTGCTTTCAGATTTATATCAAGAAATCTGATTTTACATTACTTGACCGACTTCTCTCCAAGATACAATTATAATATTGTTATTTTCTAGAATTTTTTTACACTTTTCGCTTGTAAAATATTCCAAATCCCATTGGCGATTTTTAGCACGGGCTGTAATTCCTCGTAGTTCTTCATCATCATATCCAAGGTGTATAAGCATTACATTGAGTCCAGGTTCTAATGAGTTCAACTCATCATCATAATATTTAAAGATATCTTTTCTTGTTTTTTTCCCAGGATCCATCATTACCTTTTTTACAATTACCAAATCGTCGTCGTCAAGATATTTTAGAAATTTATCAGAATAATTTTCACCCTCGGTCAAATAACTAAAAAATCCTTCATTCAATAAAATAGGGACATTGTATTCTTTACTAAGTTTGATATATATTTTAAAGATATCTTCTCTATCCCAAAAAAGACAACCCATATGAGAATCAAAATGTGTTGGATTTAGTCCTAATGATATTGCTTTATCAATTTGAGCACGAAGTTCTTTTTCAACCTCTTCAGCTTTTGCATATTTACTTACATCTTCGCATTCCTCATGCATGTAGCCATTAGAGTTTATTAGGCTTGGCACTTCTTTGCTATCAGAAACTGGTCCCCAATGATAATTTCCCCATTCGTTGGTAAGTGTCAGGTGAATACCGATATCAGCTTTAGGATTGTTTTTTGCATAAGTTGCAGCTTCATGAAACCACGGACAAGGAACCATAGCCGAAGTCGAATTCACCATGCCCTCTTCAATTCCTTTTATAGTAGCCATATTCTCAGAATGGCACATTCCAAAATCATCAGCATGAATAATTAAGAGTTTGGAATCGATTGAATAGCCAAGTTTCTCTTGGATAGTTTTTTGTTCATTAGAGCATGAAACCAGAAACAAGAATAAAGTAAAGTATACTAGGTTTTTCATTATATTCCTCGAAATTTGTTTTTAATTTTAATCCTTACATGATAAATGAAGAACATTATTTATATATTTTAATTTCTTACCCCATAAAATAATCCACGAAGAATTGCCATGTAATACTTCAAACTCACCAGGTTCAACGACCCACAATTTTGAATCAAAATCGTAAAACGATTTAGCTAATTTATCAATTTTCTTTGAAACCGTTTTACTTTCATTCGGTTTTAGACTAACCCATTTAGATCCATTTAGTATACGTCTTCAAAAGATTATGGACAAATAGGTTAAAATTTGATAGATAGTTTTGACTTTCTTCAATAGATAAAAATAGTTAAGTAAATAATAAATTATGTTCTTTTCTTTGCCTTAAAGTCCTCCATTTTATTTGTTTCCTCTAATTTTCAACTCACAAGAATAACCTTGGACGAATAATAAGGAATTAGATTTTGAAGGAAACACACAGTCAAAAGCATTTTTATTTATATTCTTTAATAATATTCACAATAATTTGTTTAAGTTACTCCATTATCTGTTATCTTATTTCAAGTTTTATATCCTTATCCGTTGACTGTAGATCATTCGATAAACTTAGAATTTGTATTATGATAAGAATTATAAATAAGAATAGGAAATATCTGCTGATCAACAATAGGCTGATTTTTGATACACAAAATTAGCTTTATTAATTTATGTGACAATTAAGAATTAGTTATTTAGTAGAATATTTGAGACCTATGAGAAAATGAATAAGGACAACTTGATTGTTTACTATTTTGCGCATCAAAATATGTTTTAACATTGAAAGATGATTTTTGAAAATTGGACCAATAACTCTTAGAATTGGAATTTACTTGCATTTAAATCATTTTTCAGGGAATTTTAACAAATTCTTTTAAGTAAATAAATGTTCAATCGTAAGATACAAATATTAGTTGCCATATCAGTTTTTACATTTGTTCTCCAATTTACGTCCATTTCTTTTTTACATAATCATGATCTTGATTTAGACCATCATTATGATTGCCCTGCCTTTGTATTAAGTACTACTTTTATTTCATTTATTTTTACAATATTATTCATATTTGACACTAAACTGCCATATACAAACTTCTTCATACCTAAAAAATCTACGCAAAAAAATCTATCAATAATTATTTCATGTTTAAGAGATAGAGCACCTCCTTTCTAAATAATATTTAAATTTAAACTTAATCCAACGAATTAGGTTCAGAATTTCTATTATAAATTAGGATAAATAATGAATACACTATTTTATCGCGTCGTGCTTTCTATTTTCCTTTTATCAGGTTTTATTCACTCTCAAGATTCAACTAAAATAATTGAATTAGAACAACGAATAAAACAACTTGAAGAAAAATTAGAAAAGACAGAATTAGAAAGTATATTAACTGACGCCGAAAAGGTTTCAAATTATATAAGTGATACAACTGATTCAAAGATATTTAAGAGTGGGCAACGCTCACTTCAAGCAATAAATCCGGAAATAAGCTTAACCGGTGACGCCTTTGGTCAATTCATACTTAACAAGGATACATTTACCGATGAGGCACGCAGTGGAGCTCATTTCAGGGTTGTAGGAATGCATATCCAGAGCAATTTAGATCCATATAGTTTTGCGAAAGCTATTATTGAGTTTACTCCAAATGGTGTTGGATTTGGAGAAGCCTATATGACTATAAATAATATTGTACCCAACATTAATTTGACACTTGGAAAATTCAGACAGCAGTTCGGGATTATTAATCGGTGGCATGAACATGCTTTAGATCAATTTGATTTTCCACTAGCCTTGAAAACAATATTGGGCGAAGAAGGAATTAATCAGACCGGTATTTCTGCCGATTGGCTTCTTCCCACAATTATTGGAGATGCCAATAATCTAAAAGTGGAAATTACAAATGGACAAAGCGATCATTTATTTGCCGGCGAGTTTTTTTCATTTCCAACAATACTAGCCCGATTTAATAGTTATTCGGATCTTACTCAAAATGTCTATTTGGAATTCGGATTATCAGGAATGCTAGGTACAAATAATATTAAAGGTTATTCTGAAGGGATTAATATATCAGAAAAAAATAGATATACTACCTTGGGTGGTTTTGATCTAACCTTGTTTTGGGAACCATTAAATCAAGCAAAATATAATTCATTTATTTGGCGAACTGAAATTTATTATGCTGATAAGGATCAATTAGCCGGTAGTAATATTTCTACTTTTGGTGGTTATTCGTATGCCGAGTATAAATTTACGGAACGTTGGCAAACCGGAGCAAGATTTGATTATACCCAGCCCTTTGAAACTGGAAACAAGGGTAAATATCTTTATCAAGTTGTACCATATTTAACATGGTGGCAAAGTCCATGGGTAAAATTACGTCTTCAGTATAATTATCTAAATGGGAATAATTTAGATCTTAGTAATAGCACCCTACGTTTTCAAATTGTATGGGCAATGGGTCCGCATAAACATGATCGATACTAATGGAGTTAAAAATGAATATAATAAAATATATGATTTTCTTTTCTATGTTACTAATTGGAATGGTTTCAGCTAATGATAAGATAAACGTAGTCACAACACTTAGTACATATGCTGATATTGTTAAAAAAATTGGAGGTGACAAAGTAAACGTTGAATATATTGTAGCAGGAGATCAGAATGCACATTTTGTTCGCCCAAAACCAAGCTTTGCAGTTTTACTGAATAAAGCCGACCTTTTTATTTCAACAGGTTTAGACTTGGAACTTTGGGTTCCCTCTTTGGTAGATATGTCAAAAAACGATAAAATCCGCTCAGGAGAATCCGGTTATGTTGCTGCATATGATGGAATAGAATTATTAGATAAACCAAATGTACTATCAAGAAGTGAGGGCGGTCTGCATATTTATGGTAATCCGCATATTACATCCAATCCTTTAAATTTTAAAATAATTGCTGAGAATATTACAATTGGCTTAAACAAAATAAATCCCGGGAATACCAATTTTTACAGAAAAAATCTTTCAACCTTTCAAGGCCTGATCGATAACAAGGTATTTGGTGAAGAGTTAGTAAAATTGATGGGTGGGAAAATACTGACTAAACTTGCAAATTCTGAGCAATTAATTCCATTCCTAAATTCAAAAGATTATAAAGGCAAGAAACTTATTGAATATTTAGGCGGATGGTTGAAAGATGGAATGAGTTTCAGAAATAAGAAAATTGTGGCATATCATAAAAACTGGATCTATTTCCAGAAATTATTCGGGATAAATGTAGTTGAGTATGTCGAACCAAAACCAGGAATTCCTCCATCACCAAAACACATTGAAAGTCTTATTATGAAAATGAAAGAAAATAATGTAAAAGTAATTTTTGCAGCTAATTATTTTGATGAAAATAAGGTTAAAAATATCTGCAATAAAGTTGGAGCCACGCCTGTAATTGCACCAATATATGTTAATGGAGCGGAAAATTCTGAAGACGTTTTTAAATTAGTCTCAAAGTGGGTTAACAGTTTAAAAACAGTTTTTCCTAATTAGTTCTGATATTAAATAAAGGAATACAATTAAATGGAATTAAAAATCTGGGATATAATGGGGCCGGCATTTTTTGAGTGTCTAGTATTAGTTGGTATTCACTCATATCTTGGTCTTCATGTATTAAGGCGAAAAGTTATTTTTGTCGATCTAGCACTTGCTCAGATTGCAGCGTTAGGCACAACTGTAGGCTTCTTATTCGGTATAATGCCTGATTCAATGGGAGCATATTGGTTCTCATTAATCTTCACATTTTTGGGTGCGGCAATTTTTTCAATTTCTCGTTTTCGTCATGAGAAAATTCCACATGAAGCAGTTATTGGATTAACATATGCCATTGCCGCCTCGGTTACAATATTGGTCATTGATAAAGCTCCCCATGGAGCAGAACATATAAAAGAGGTATTAACCGGAAGTATATTATGGGTGAAGTGGTCAACAATTGGCTATGCAGCAATAGTCTATTCGATAATAGGAATTTTCCATTTTATCTTCAGAAATCAATTTTTATTAATTTCTGAAAATCCGGAGAAAGCATATAGTAAGGGAATGTCAGTCAGGTTTTGGGATTTTCTTTTTTATGTCTCTTTCGGAGTAGTAATAACTCATTCAGTAGGTACTGCGGGAGTATTATTAGTTTTTGTTTTCCTCGTAGTTCCGGCAATTGCCTCTATGTTAATAACAGAGATTCTTTGGAAACAATTAGCAATTGGATGGATCCTTGGTGTTTTTGTTAGCATCGTTGGACTTTACATTTCATATATAGCCGACCTTCCAAGCGGACCAACTGTAGTTTCATTCTATGGAGTAATGCTGGTAATAATTGCTCTGTTTCTATTTATATGGCGAGCAGAATCAAGATCCAGTGCTTTAATGAAAACTTCATTAGGAATCGGAACCACCATTGTTATTATATTTGGGATCTATCTGCTGGGTAATACATTTAACTCTTCCTATCATTCCCATGAGCATGAAAATTTCTTAACAGAAGAAGAACATATTATACACGAAGTAGCAATACATGAAAAATTAAGTCTTATGAGTGAAATTGAATTGGAACTTTATTTAATGCCGATTAACGATATGAAATTTTTACATAATCTTTATGATGCAGAAAAAGATAGTTATACAAAATTTGGAATAGCAAAAAGAATTTCCGAATTGGACCAGAAATTTGGAATGAGTTTATTTATTAATATTATTGAATCCTCAGAAATTCCATTTTTGATTGACGAAATAATTGATGAAATAAGAAGAATAAGTGGTAAAAAATTTGGTTACGATATTTCTAACGACAACAAACAGAATAAAATATCATTAAATAAATGGAAAAATTGGATCAATACTTTATAGGAACATTATGTCTTCAAAATTTTCATTAAAATATTTGCTGAAGTTAACTAGTTACCCAGATAATTTCCCCTTACCAAATACCTGTTCCTGTTCATTTGAAGTATATACTTAGCATAACTAATGCTAAACATCTTTTGATTTTGGCTTGTTTTCAAAAAATGTCAAGTTATTCGTAATCATCCGTTCGAGTCCGTTCACCAGCTCTCTTAAAGCCTTAAAACTATTTGTTTTTAGTTTTTTTTCAAACCAGAGAATAATCCCGATGATTATTCACTTTAGCGTAGAGAGTAAGTAGGAACTTTTCCAAATCATTTTTTGTTGATTAAAAAATTGGTTTGAATTTATGTGAATAAGAACAGACTCTATAATAATTAAATTCTATTCAATGGGAAAAGATAATATAATTATTTTAAATCCTCAAAATACGCGAGCTAGTTGATGATGCTATCTAGAACTATATGCCTGTTATATAGAATTGCAATTCTTCATGAGTATTAAAATAATTCCCTCTTGTGATCAGTTCCTCACGAGGGCCATCCATCGGCAACATCTACCACTACCCTACCAATTCTATTGTGATCTTTTTGGCGTTTGAGGGCTTCAACCAAGTTGGCGATCTTGTAATGCGAGTCTATCGTCACTTCCAGTCCTTCACTCAGCCATCTGCCAACCAATTCAAGGTCTTCCTGCTTGGAAGAAACTTGGACAAATTTACATCGCTTGGATGAGAAGAGTGCCCTTAACATACCTGTCATCAAAGCAATATTAGGTAGTGTAGTTACATAAGTTCCGTTGGATCGCAGACTTTTTGCGCAGACTCCATATGAGTACACCGCAGGAGTGTCGAAAATTACATCATAAACAGATTTAGTTTCCAGCGGATTAATATTTTTTCGATCGATGACTTCGTCGGCTCCAAGAGCTTTAACGCGTTCTACATCTTTGGTGCTACAAACTCCGGTCACTTGACCACCAAGCCGCTTAGCGATCCCTAATGAAATAGAACCTATACCTCCACCGGCACCTATAATTAAAACTTTTTTCCCTTCTCTCAAATTGCCGAGGTCCCGCAGAGACTGCAAACTGGTCATTGCAATTGTTGGTGCAGCCCCAGCTATGTGGAATTGAACATTTTTAGGCATAGCTGCAAGAGCATTGCGAGGCACTGTGATATATTCAGCGAATGTGCCTTGCTTTTGGGTGTTTGAAAATGCTAAGTGACCCCAAACAGAAGTACCCTCGTCTATATCCGTTATTCCTTTACCGAGGGTGTCGATAGTACCTGCAAAATCCCAGCCTACCACAAGCGGCGAAGTCTTTGCATGCAGAAACCGTCCAGTGAATTCACCCCCTATAACCTTCTCTTCTGCCGGATTAATAGAAGATGCTATGACCTTAACCCGCACTTCTCCGGGTTTTGGAGTTGGTTTGTCTACTTCTCTCAATGCAACATCATCGCCTATAGATACCATTGCCCGCATTTTTTCTTCCATATCCCCTCCTTAATCTAATTATTTCCCAACAGTTAGTGTTAAAAATATTTTATAAGGATTGTAAAAGACTGAGCCCCATCTCAATTTTCAGATAAATTTTGGATCATTGTCTCAAATCAAAATAACTAAAAATTATTGAAGATGAAAGAATACATAAATCGGTATATTCTTTGGCTCCGTGATTGATTCTAAATCTTTAGGGTGCATGTATATCTATGCAATTTAGAGTAGGGAGTAAGTAGGGACTTTTTCCGAACCAATTTATTTGATAAAATAATTAGTCTGAAATTCTTTTGGAATATGAACGAACTAAAAAAATGCAAGAAAATTGTTTTATTAAAATTTTGGGATTAATAATGAAAATTTGGTTAAATATTTAGTTTAAACTAAAAAATAATTTTAAATTATGTACTAGTTAATTTCTGTGCTTAAATAATTCTTAGGGGTTAGAAATAGTAACTGGATTTGCACTCATCACCGGTAAATGGTTTCTATGTATTACAGCTATGTAATACTCATCTGCATGGAGCCAAAAAACAATTGGACTTGCTCCATCAATATCCACAACTTTCCCATTATTTAAGACAAAAGCAGCTCTTTTTGCAATTATATTTGTTTTGTCAGTTTTATCCCTTAATTCCACTAATACCCAATCAACAACATTAGTAGGAATTGCTTGAACGCTTTCTGTTCCTAAATAATTCCATGGAGAAATATTATAAGGCTGGGATAATTTTAATGTTTGAGTATCATACAGTGATGTTCGCATTATCCCATTTGAATAACTACCCTCAAGCATAACCGATATGTCAACTATTAATTGAGGAAATTTAGATAACGAAATACTATCAATCTCAACCTGAGAATTAATTCCATTCCCATTACCATCCACTAAATCAAGAAGAATGGTTGCTACTGAATTTTTATAGCCAGTTATATCAAGCTCTATCCATTTCTCAAATGTTGTATTGGTGTATTCCTCAAAAAGTAAATCATAAGCAATTTCAGAATCGATTACTTTAATTGAAAATTGAAATTTATCTACTAAGGGGGGAATACTACTTTCAGCAATAACAACTTTGAGGTAAAATTTTATTTTATCCGCATGATCTGGAATATAAAATCTGTTGTGCTCTCTTATAGTATTAGTTTGATCCAAAACAAGCCAATTATTTTCAAAACGTCCATCTCCACCGCCACCATGTTCACTCCAACCGGGGAATTGAGCTTGATTAATAGCCGGACCTCTACTGAAATCACCGTTAATAATTCCATCATCCTCAAAATTGAATGCTACTGCTTGTCTCGTACCCCATTCTGTTGGTCTTGGGAGGTTACCTATTCTCGAGAAGTTAAACCCAGATTCATTCCTATCGGGATATGGGTCATCGTACCAAGAGGCTATACCACTTTGATTATCAATTGTACCTAAATACCAATCGTGCACCTCAGAATGTCCAATATTTTGAAGTTGTAAGCTATACGAACCATAGACTTCTCGACCCCCGGGATCAAACAATCCGCCTTCTACCTGCCAGTAACTATCTATCCAGCCAACTCCTTCCCAGCTAACTACTCCACTATTAGGAATTCTCGCTGCTGGGTAATTAATGACTAATGATTCATCATTAACATCGTAGTCGGTTGGAAAACTAAATAGAGAACTACGACCCCAATCATGTGGATCGAGATTGGTTACATGATCCACTTCCCTACCTGTTGCAAGAAGTCTCTCAACAGTTTCACTATTAACAGAACATCCCCTGCTATGACCAATGAAATGAATATTACCTAAAATAAAATCATTATTTTGCTCACCAAATAATAAAGCTGCAAATAGAGCGTCTCCTGCCGCTTCTGAAAATCCATCTGCCACAATATCACTTTCTATTACCCAATCAAAAAGTAGTATGGTCTCCCCTTGTTCGTCGTAACCCATTAGCGTTTCAAAAGTACCGTTACTTTTATTATACCTTAGTATTCTAGCCTCCCCAGCTCTTGTTCGAATTGCTTCAGCCATTGGAAACATCCAAACAAATGGATCAGATAATCCTGACAGCTGCCAACCATGATTAATAATTGTCACACCATATTGATTGTTAATTGTTTCTAGATTAACTGAATTTTGAGTGTCAACAGAATTATTATGTTTTCCATTATTATTCGTTTGTGCGTATACAATGTGTGATTCATCGTCATTTTTTATTTGGTCGTCAATTGTATTAGATTGTATATTGGGAAGCATATAAACATAGTGGGCACTGACAAAAACAATAATTGAACATATAGATAACTTTGATAGCATAATTATTTAAAATGAATTATCAAATATTATTTACTTCATAAGAAGTAGAACTAAACAAAGATAAATAAATCTATCAAAAACTACTATAAACAATTTCCTATGAATTATTATAATTACTAGCAAATCCATTTTGATTCTTATTTTTAATGGATAATTTGTATCAAGCTATCAGCGGTTTTTGTTCGTTTCTCTGCTTCTAGAAATCAACGAGACAACTATCCCAAGTTCTCTATTCTTCTCCTTTCATCAAAACAATGTAATTTTTCCCTCTCTTCCAATTCACCATATAAAATTGTAATTTCGATCTTTCTTATTCACCATTTGGCAGTAATCATGTTTGAAAATTCAATCATCAGTAGCGATCAGCATTGGGTTTTGTGGGCTATACTTTTATCGGTAGCTGCATTTAGTCTTTGGGCTGAAAAAACAAAGCTTGGTAGTAAAATTTCGGCTGTAGTAATAGCAATATTTGGAACTTTTATCCTTTCAAACCTTTCCATAATTCCAACTTCTGCACCATCATATGATATTGTCTGGTCGTATTTAGTGCCACTAGCAATTCCGCTGTTATTATTTAAAGCTGATTTGCGTAAAATAATCAAAGAAGCTGGCCCTACACTTCTGGCTTTTACTTTTGGCGGAATTGGTACTGCCATTGGAACTGTTATTGCATATTTACTAATTCCACTTGGTGAAAATGGCTGGAAGCTAGCCGCCATATTTTCTTCAACTTATATTGGTGGATCAATGAATTTTGTAGCTGCATCTGAAGCCGTTGAACTCAAATCAGCTGATTTGCTGGCGGCAGGAGTTGCAGCCGACAACCTTGTGATGGCAGCATACTTTATTATTCTGTTCGCTCTTCCATCAATTAAATTTTTGCAAAAAAAATTTCCTAATCGACACCAACAGAATTCATTAAATTATTCAGTACAAGCCGGTACAGATTCGGGAAGTGAGAATAATATCTCTCTAATAAATTTATCTAAAGCATTAGCCATTTCTATTTCTATTTGTGCAATCGGATTTTTGCTGGCTGATCTGACCGGAATTGGCGGTAGTGGTATACTAATTATTACAGCGATAATAGTTTTTGTGGCAACTGTTTTCCCAAATCAAATGAAACAAATCTCTGGTTCTGAAATTGTTGGGACATATTTAATGCAGATTTTCTTTGCTGCAATTGGAGCAAGTGCTAATATTTTTATTGTTCTTAAATACGGACCTATTCTATTTATTTTCGCCGGTCTAATTTTATCAATTCACTTACTATTCCTTTTAATAGCTGGGAAAATCTTTAATCTGGATTTAGCAGAAATAGTTATAGCTTCAAACGCTAATATGGGTGGCCCAACAACAGCAGCAGCAATGGCATCTGCAAGAAATTGGAGAGAACTTGTAATACCAGCTATTCTCTGTGGAACTCTAGGTTATGCGATAGCTACGTTTATTGGTGTAGGTTTAGGTTATTGGTTACAAACATTCTAGGGGATCGTACATTGCTCATTTAAGAGAAACTAATAACGAGCTTATTCTGTATCTTAGTCTAAATCAATATTATTGTGATTTTCATAATGGACCAACAATTATTGTAAATTAAAATATAAATTTTCGATTGTACTCGTTTCTATTTAGTAATATGTAAACGATTAATCTGTCACATACCAAATGTTTTCGATTGCTTTTTTTTCAAATATACATTCCATACGATTACTTATATAATTATAATTAATTCGCATCGTGAAATTATAGCTTGCTACTAGCCAGATATTTGAAAGGATTTGGATTATTTAACTACTTCTTTATATATTAAAATTTATATCCTGATAAATTGGATTTACAAATCTCTAAAAATCAACTTTGAGTCGCTTATGGGAACATATTTACAAGAGCTATCCAAGGAAGAACTAATCAGTAAATTTTACGAGCAAGAAGAACTGATTAAGTCTCTTAATTCAAAAATGGAATCTTTAAATAGAGAATATTCTAATTACAAAGAACTTTTTGAAAATTCTCCTACTCCAATGTGGGAAGAAGATATTACTGAATTAATTTCTCATCTTCAATCATTACAATCATCCGGTGTAAATAACTTTGAAGAATATTATAAGACGAATCCAGACGAACTCTCAAATTGTATCTCTAAAATAAAAATAGCTAATGTTAATCAGGCCACTGTAAATTTACATAAAGCGGAAAGTAAAGAACATTTAATTAAGGATTTAGAATATTTATTTACCGATAGGTCAAAAGAAGCATTTAAAAATGAAATAATTGCTATTGCTAATGGAGTTTCAATTTACGAATCTGAAACCAGTGCACGAACATTCAACAATCAATTAGTTGATCTCAAATTATATTTACAAATCACAGAAAGAATTGAAGATAATCAGACAAAGTATTATGCATTAGTCTCCTCAGTAGATATCACTAAGCAAAAAGAAGCTGAAAACAAGCTAAGAAAAAACGAGTTAGCATTAAGGACAATATTAGATACATCTGATGATGTGGCTCTACTTGTAGATGTAAATGGTTTTATTCTCGAATCTAATAAAGCTTGTAACGAATTGTATGGAGTAAACAGAATTGATTTAATAGGAAAAAAATTAGATCATTTTACTAACGAAGAAATAATTGAAGAGAGAATGACCATTTTTAGAAACACTATAATATCAAAAGAAAGCACAACTTTTGAAGACGAAGCATATGGGAAACGATGGATAAACAAAATTTCTCCATTATTGGATGATAAAAACAATATTGAAAAGTTAGTGATTTTCCATAGGGATGTTACTTCAAAATACTTAGGTGAAAAAAGAATTAAGGAGAATGAGTTAAAGTATAGAACAATATTTAATAATATTCAAACCTCTATTACTCATATTGATACAAGCGGTATTATCACAGATATAAATGATTTTCATCTGGAAAGAATTTCAAAAGGGAAAAAAGATAAGAGTGAATTTCTAGGAACAAATATTCTTGAAAGAAAATCCATAATAAAAGCTGAAATTGTTGATCATTATAAAAACCTATTAAATGGAAAATCCTTTGAACTTTCGGAAGTCTACTTTCCAAGAACAACAGGCGGTGCAAGTTTTTACTTTAATATCCATGGTATTCCCATCTATTCAAATACAAAACTCACTGGAGCAATAATAACAACTGAAGACGTAACGAAAGATGTAATTAACCGGGAAATACTCGAAGAAGCACATGAAAACCTGAAGAAGACAAAAGAACAACTACAATTTGCCATCGATGGTTCTGGAGTTGGTGCATGGGATTGGAATGTTAAAACTGGTGAAACCGAATTTAGTGATCGATGGGCCAATATGATAGGATATTCTCTCGCTGATCTACAACCCACAACAGTAAAAACTTGGTTAGATTTAACTCATCCTGAAGATTACCAAAATGCACAAAGAAAATTAAATGAGCATTTTGAAAAGAACATTCCGGCATACCAAACTGAAATAAGGTTAAAACACAAATCAGGACAATGGATTTGGGTAATGGACAGAGGGAAAGTAGTAGAATGGGATGAAAATGATAATCCAGTCAGAATGGTAGGAACACAATTTGACATAACCGAACGTAAACAGACTGAAATTGCCTTAGAAGAAAGTGAGGCTAAACTATCGACATTAATGGACAATCTGCCAGGAATGGCTTATCAATGTAAAAACGATGAACACTGGACAATGTTATTTGTTAATAATTCATGTAAAAAACTTACGGGGTACGAGCCTAATCAGCTAATAAATAATAAAGAAAAAGCCTATTATGAACTAATTCACATAGATGACAGAGTATTTGTTAAAAATAAAGTTAAGGAGGCATTTAGAATTGGGACACATTTTGAACTTGAATATAGAATTTTTTCCGCGGATGGAAAAGAAAAGTGGGTATGGGAACGGGGAGTTCAATCTATTTCTCAAGATCAAGATCTCATCGAAGGTGTAATACATGATATTACGGATCGTAAAAAAGCAGAAGAACGAAATAGATACCTTGCAAAAATGCTTGATTCTTCTCCTCTCGCTTACATTGTAACAGACTTGATGGGTAGAATCACAGACATTAATCCAGCACTAGAAAAAATGACAGGTTACACAAAGGAAGAATTACTTGGACAAAATCCAATAATTTTGAATGCTGAAGTAAATGCGAAATCTGTTCAGGAAAGTATTTTCGAATCTCTATTGAAAGAAGAGGTGTGGACTGGAGAAATTTTAGATAAAAAAAAGAATGGGGATGTGCATTTTATAAAATCTTCAATATTCCCTATGTATGATGAGGAAGAAAACGTAATTTCATATGTAGGATTTCAAGAGGATATTAATGATCGTAAAAATGCGGAAAACGCACTTAAAGAAAGCGAAAGATTTTTAAAAGAAACACAGACCATTGGTAAACTTGGATCTTATACTTTAGATATTCCTTCAGGGAAATGGGTAAGTTCGGAAATTTTAGATAACATTTTTGGAATTGATTCAAATTTTGATAAATCATTAGATGGATGGACAAAAATTCTTCATCCTGAATGGCAAAGTATTATGATTGATTATTTTAATCAAGAAGTAGTTGAAGACAAAAATAAATTTGATAAAGAATATCAAATAATTAGACAGAGTGATAAAGCAGAAATCTGGGTCCATGGCATTGGAGAACTCAAATTTAATGATGATAATCAACCTATCACAATGGTAGGAACAATACGTGACATTACAGAAAGTAAATTCGCTGAAGCAAAATTAAAAGAAAGCGAAGATAAATTGAGAAACCTATCTCGTTACTTAAATAATGTAAGAGAGGAAGACAGAAAAAAAATAGCGAGAGAAGTGCATGATGACATTGGACAAAAACTTACTGCTATAAATCTGGATGTTTCTTGGATTAAACAAAATATCCCAGCCGAATTTGTTGAACTTAAGGAAATGTTTGATCCAGTATTGGAAATTATAAATCAGTCGATCATTACGGTTCAAAGAATCAGTACGGAACTAAGACCTGGGATTCTAGACGATTTGGGATTGCTAAACGCAATACAATGGCAGTCAAATGAAATTAGTAGAAGATCTAATTTATTATTTACGTTGAATCTTTACGAAGATGAGATTGCATTACCTGATAAAGTTAAAACAGCTCTTTTTAGAGTTTATCAAGAAGCCTTAACCAATATTGTCCGTCATTCAAAAGCAAAAAATGTATCCGTGAATTTAGGAATTCAAGAAAGAAATATTATTTTTGAAATAACAGATGATGGAATAGGAATTTCTAAATCCAACATAAATGATTTTACTTCATTTGGTATAATTGGGATGCGTGAAAGAGTTGCTTATATAAATGGAAATATTGAAATAACTAATCTAGCAAATACTGGTACAAAAATTAAAATGACTGTTCCTTTTTAGGGGTGTACATGAAAGTTTTAATAGCTGATGATCACGCTATTGTTCGAAAAGGTTTAATACAGATTGTAAATAGTCTGCCTCAGGTAGACTTAGTTGATGAAGCCGAAGATGGAAATCAGGTTTTGGAAATGTACAAAAATAAAAAATATGACATGATAATTCTAGACTTATCAATGCCCAATAAAAACGGCTTAGATACACTCAAAGATATTATCCGAATTGATCCGAAAGCAAAAGTATTAATCTTAAGTGTTTATGCTGAAGAACAATATGCAATAAGATCATTTAATTCTGGAGCTTATGGTTATGTAACAAAAAATACTGCCCCCACAGAATTGTTAAATGCAGTTGAGCATGTCTTAATTGGTAAAAAATATGTCAGTCCATCACTTGCAGAAAGACTAATAAACCTTAAATCAATCGAAAAACCTTTGCATGATAGTTTATCTGATAGAGAATTCCAGATTATGATGATGAGTGCAGATGGTTATTCAATAGCAAAAATATCCGAGGAGCTGAATATAAGTGTTAAAACTGTAAGTACTTACAGAAAAAGAATTTTAGAAAAAATGAATTTTGAGAACTTTATTCAAGTTATGCACTATGCAATAGATCGCCGACTTTAATAATATTTGTAAGGTTTTTCTTACAAACATTTCGGAATTTCCCTACCACAAGAATCGGCTTATCCTTATTTAATATAATTATTTAAGTTCGTATATAGTAGATGAAATAATTTTCATGTTCTTAAATAAAATAATGAAAGTTTTCCTTACCATTCTCGACCAATCTAGTTCAGGTTAAGAATCACTTTCGGATTTGAACTAAATTTATCTGTAAAGAAAATAATGAAAATACTTTTATTACATTTTAGTCAAGAAAACAAAAATTATATAAAAGATGTACTTAGTAAGACTTCATTTGGAGATGCTAATTATTATGAATCCTCAAACCTGAAGGAGGCTCAAAATACTTCAAACTGGAATGAAATAGAATTAATTGTTTGTTTTGGAGATCCAATTGATTATATAAAACAAAAATTGTATAGCGATCCTAAAGTTTCTATTCCCTTCTTATTCATTACAGAAACTGAAATAGTTGAGGGACCTCATCCAAGTGTTTTTTCTAATTTTCCCAATTATTTACCACTGAAAGAAGTAACTAGTTTTGTCCTTGAGAAGTGTTTGTTTAATACAATTGAAAAACAAAAAATTAAAAACAGACTTAACGAAATTCAGAAGGTAAAAAGGGAATTAGAGTTTAAGGAAGAAAAGTTTAGAACATTATTTGAAAATTCAGCTATTGGATTATACGAAGTAGACGCGGATGGCAAATTTATTCTAGCTAATCAGATTTTTTTAAAAATACTGGGATTAAATGATTCTAGCGATTTACAAGAGTTTAATGCTTTTCAAAGTGGTATCTCAACAAATGGAACAAGACAAAAACTAAAAAATCTTCTCTCCAGAAATGGTAATATTGATAATTTTGAAGATGAATGGTTGAAAGCAGATAAAACTAAGATTACTGTAAAAGAAAATATAAGAGCAACAAAGGATACAAATGGTGATATTATTTATTACCAGGGTGTTGTTGAAGATATTACAGAAAGAAAAAAAGTTGAAATTGAACTTGTAAAAAGCAAGAAAGAGGCTGAAAAATCTGATCGTTTAAAATCAGAATTTTTGACACAAATTTCACATGAAATTAGAACACCTGTAAATACATTATTAAACTTTAAGTCATTGATCAAAGAAGACCTATGTGATTCACTTTCTGAAGATTTAAGGGACTCATTTAAGCATATGGATAAGGCGGGCAATAGGATTATAAGAACAATTGATTTATTAGTTAAAATGTCAGAGTTACACACTGATAATTATGAACCGGAATTTAAGGAAAATAATCTAATTGAGCTATTAGAAGAGTTGCTATTAATTTACAAGCCAATTGCAAAGGAAAAGAACATAGAGCTACAATTTATAAAAGGTATTTCTTCGGCTAATATTGAATTCGACAAGTTGACTATGCATGATGTTTTCAGCAATTTAATTGATAATGCAATAAAATTTACAGAAGCCGGTTCGGTAAAAATTTATGTTAAAAAATCTTTAATGGATAAAATTACAGTTACAGTTATTGATACTGGAATTGGAATTTCTCAAGAATATATTGAGAGTATATTTAGCCCTTTTTCCCAAGAGACATCCGGTTATACTAGGAAATTTGATGGCAATGGCTTGGGGCTTGCTTTAGTCAAGGAATATTGTCACTTGAATAATAGTGAAATTTTTGTAAGTAGTGAAAAAAGTTGTGGTTCTAATTTTACTGTAATATTTAAATAGATTTTTGGACTAGCAAACCGTTTTTGTACGAGTATCTTTTTGCTAGATCCCGGAGGCGCAATTGGGGGAATTGCGCCTTTTGTTTTTCAATTATGCGGTTTTATCAATAAATAATCTGCTATTTGCTTCATCTGATTTTATAAGATTCTGAATTAAACTATCCAAATCTTGGTGAGATATTTGATCATTTTCTTTCTTTTGAATAAAATCTAGAAGAAAATCTGGAACATCCCCTTGCTTTAATCGTGGACCTTGTCCTGACCCCGAGGGTTTTTGAAAACCAGCAGACTCCAAGATAGCTTTAGTGCATTCACTCGGTCCAATGACAAGATTCTTAATTTCCACCATCATATTAACCATTTCACTTTGGTTCAAATTTGATGGATCAAAGTTAGACATGACATCTTCTAGAGCACTTTTTGATCATCCGTCAAATTATTATTTGCCCTCATCTGAGGTTAATATTGTAGCCCATCTGCACTACTTATTCAACCAATCATTATAACTTCCAAATTATTGTAAATAAATTTGACTGTGCTACATTTAATTTAACCGTTTTGTGATAAGACATAATTGATTAGAATAGAATAAAGTATTATTTCTCAAAAGAAACATTCATATAGTATTAAGTTTAATCATTATTAACTGATTTAAATGAGGATTATAAAAACTCTTTGTTCTTAGGTAAAAATTTTTCTCTTTAAAACTTTTATCATGCTGATTCGTCATAAGGGGTGAACAAACAAAAAGAAGTAATGTAATTAGGAGGTTGTCATGTATAGATTAAAGGGAGTATTAACCTTAGTGTTATTATTCAATTTTACAGTTTTAACTTTTGCTTCTTCAACTATAACAGATGAAAAATATCGACAAGTTGAAGATAATTTACTTAACGGAATCAATAATGATAATCTTGGGCTCCAGGTTAGCTGTGCCTATTTTTTAGGTGAAATGAAATCTGAAAGAGCTATTATCCCATTGTTGAAAATGTTAAAAAATGGTGATACAGAAGAAGAAAGAATAATTGCAGCTGTCTCCCTTTCAAAAATAAAATCAGAGCTAGGAATCTTTGCGGTTAAACAAAGAATTAAATTTGATGAAAGTGAAAGAGTGCAGAGATTATGCGAAATATTTTATAACAATTATTTAGTTGAGGAACTTAAAGGCAAAGTAATTGTTGAACCTCTATATGTGGTAGATCTTGATCTGGAATTTAACGGAATAAAATTAGCTCAATTTGCAAGTAAATAAATTATAAGAACGGCTGTTCTCTAATTACAGTACTATAGGAATAGCCGTTCTTTCTCCCTTAATAAAATGTTCTACTAAAACTTATAATCAATTCCTAAATCCAAAGCACCGTAACTTAATGTTCCAAATCCAATTCTTACATTTATTGCCAAATTATTCTTAATCCAATATCTCATACCAGCATTTGCAGCAATCCAAAGACCTCCATGAGATTCTTCTCCAGCCATAAACCCAACAGTTTTGATTTTACTTTTCACTGATCCAAAATCATATGCAAATACCAATCCAAACCAAGGATCAATATTATCATTTTTAAAATAAAAATGATAATTAGTTTGGACCCCAATTAGAATGTCTGTATAGCTCCAGTCAACATTTGAAAAATTCTCTGAATAACTCCAATATCTAAATATTCCACCTACGCCAAGTATGCCTGGCTCATTAATACCTATATCTCTAACTAAAACAGCATACTCATGATTTAATCCTATTTGAGTTGTGGAACCCAAAAATGAAAATCCAATCGAAGGACCGGCAATATGTTTATTAATTTCGAATTGACCAAAGGAGAGTGAAGGCAATATTAAAATTACAATAGATAAGAATATTTTGCGGACCATTATTACACTCAAGCTTTATTAAATGATCCACAAAAATAAATAAATATATTTATAGAATGAGTAATTTAATATTTTTGATACAATCAATTATTTAATTAGTAGACATTTTCTGGTAATAATCTGACTCTCATTTTTTAATGAATAGATATATGTTCCACTTGCCAAATGCGAACCATCGAAATTTACTGAATGCATCCCTTGACCTTGAACTCCATTGATCAATGTAGAGATATGATTTCCAAGAAGATCATAAATGTTTAATTCAATCATACTTTTCTTGTTAACATAATATGTGATATTTGTTGTTGGATTAAAAGGATTAGGATAATTTTGCTCTAATGCAAATTCAGTTGGAAATTGTTTTTCATTTTCGACAGCAACAGCTCCATCATAAATATAAATATGTTTTTCATAGTTTTCCCAATCACCAGATAATTTTGTAGAGATTAGAACCTCAAGCAGATTTCCAGCTTCATCATTAGTAAAATCTGATTTAGATAGTTCTGCCCATTGAGAAGAAAAATCTTCCCAAGTAAAGTCTATTTCAACTATTAAGAAGTTATTGCTATCATATTGTGATTCTACTTTGCTTTTTGTAAGCATAGAAAATCCACCGTACTCCATTGCTACAGTTGTTAGAGATAAAGTACAGTTATTATTATTGTCATATTCATATTCGTACAAGTAATAATTGCCTTCACTCCAGTTTGAGGTAACGTAATCCCAAGATTTTGAAAGCATTTCAATAACATTCCCGTTTGAATTATATGATGTGGTTGTAATATCTGAATTTTCAAAAGCGTTTTCAGTTTCACTCCATAATTTTGTCAATTCTTCAATCACTAAGCCCTGAGCGTTATATGTATAAGAGTATTCTTGATTTATATCCCAAGTAGAAATCGAATAATCGTACTCTAGAATTTTTGAAATTAGACCGTCCGAATATTGGTATTCCCATTTTAAGCTAAGCTCCCATTCTTCATTATCAACATTCCAACTTGATTGTATACCTTCCGTTAAATTGTCTCCGGAGTAAGATGATTCCCACTTTGTTCCAAATTGAATTACACCTTCATTATAGTACCACAAAATATCAACTATTAATTGATTCTGAGCGTTATACTCAAAAAGTATTTCACTACCTGTAATCCATTCTGAATTTTCGTATTCTTCCCGACTCATGCGTAACATTAGTCCAGCATCATTGTATTCAAATAGTGTTCTTGCATCGTCTTCCCAATTGGTTGGCACCCAAATTTGTTCTAGAATACTGGTTAAGCCATTCATATAAAATACTTGTGAAGCATTAAGCACATTCCCATTCTCTATTTTTGGTTTAAAATTATCTGCATTTGACTTTTGACTAAATGTAGTAGAGCATAAGAGAACAAATAAAAACAGTGAAATAATTGTTAATTTTGGCTTCATAACTTAATCCTCATTTTAAATTATTAATAATTCAATTATATTGATTATATTTTTAATAGAAATTGGTTTTTGCTGGATTACTAAATTGGTCTGAGACTCATACTCTTCAACTTTGAACTCCGAATCTTTCAAAACAATTATATTTCCTACACCTTGAGAATTATTTACTAGTTTTTTAAGATATTCATCAGGCTCAATTGTACTAAATAACACTTCCGTAATTATTAAATCGATTTGCCTATCATTTAATATGCTTAGAGCTTCAAATGGATTTCGAGTTGAATTAATACTTTGAAATTGATCAAGCAAGGCAAGTGCAATTCCTTTTGATAAATATTCTTCACTTACAGCGATTAGTGCTGATTTCAATTTAATGACCACTTTTAATTGACGAATTCAGTAGTCAATTCTCGTGCCCATTTCCAAATTGGATTTTTGACTAGAATTGATAGGTTGGTAAAAGATTTTATCTATTTCGTTAAGTACAATTTACAATTACTGTAAAGTTAGATTTACAATTAAAGTTTAAGATTTGACATCTAAACCATATTCTTTAATTTTTTTATGAAGTGAAATTCTAGATAGGTTAATAGCCTCAGCTGTTTTAGTAATATTAAAATCATTCTTTTTGAGATGAAAATTTAAGTATGATTTTTCAAATTTCACAACTGTATTAGTGATACCATATTTAAATTCGATATCAAAATTTTCTTGTTGTACATCAATTCCTTTAAACTGTTTAGTTATCTTAGAGGGTAGATCACTCATTTCAACAATTTCTTTTCCTCTTGTAATAAACATCATTCTAATTAAGTTTTCCAATTCTCTAATATTTCCTGGCCAATTGTATCTCAAAATTGCTTCTATGGCATCTTTACTGAACTGAAATTTATTATTGTTATATTTTTGAAAAAAATGAGCTATTAAAAAAGGAATATCTTTACGTCTCGCTGCAAGTGTAGGCACTTCAATTTCAATAACGTTTAATCTATAAAATAAATCTTCTCTAAATTTCTTTTGTTCTACTAAATCTGAAAGTTTTTCATTACTGGCACAAATAAAACGTACGTCTGCTTTAAAACTTTTGCTTGAACCAACTGGCTGAATAACACTATCTTGAAGAACTCTCAAGAATTTCGATTGTACCCTTGGAGAAAGTTCGCTGACCTCATCTAAAAATATTGTACCACCATTAGAGTCCATAATTAGACCTGCTTTATTTTGTAATGCCCCAGTAAATGCGCCCTTAACATATCCAAATAATTCACTTTCTAAAAGTTCCTCTGAAAGAGTTGCACAGTTAATTGGAACGAATTGATGCTTGTGCCTTGCTGACATATAATGAATATTCCTAGCCACCAATTCTTTACCTGTTCCACTTCTACCATAAATAGAAATTGGGATATCCGAATCGTTCCTAATTCTCCTAAGTAACTCTTTTAATTCTAATATTGGTTCACTTTCTCCTATTATTTCAGGCATTTCCAACTTTCTAATTTTTTCTTTTAGCTCATTGTTTTCAATAATTAGTGAGTTCGATTTTTGAATTTTCTCTATTTTTATTAATAATTCACTAAGATTGATAGGTTTTGTTAAATAGTCTTCTGCTCCTCTTTTCATTGCTTCAACTGCATTTTCAATTGATGCAAATGCTGTCATAACGATGACCGGAAAATCTTTATTTTCATTCTGGATTTGTTCGAGCAATTTTAATCCGTCAATTTTTGGCATTTGTAGATCAGTTAGTACTAAATCGTACTTGATCTTTTTAAATTGTTCAAATCCTTCTTCTCCATTAAAAGAAGAATTTGCAATTATTTTATTCGAGGTTAGAAAACTGCAAATTCCATCATTCAAACATTTATCGTCATCAACAACGAGAATTTTCATAATTTCCCTTTTAATTAAATTGGCAAAGTAATTTTAAATGTTACACCTTTATCAATGTTATTTCTTACGCTAATTTTTCCTTCATGAGCTTCTACAATATTTTTACAAATTGCTAGACCTAATCCACTACCAGATGACTTTGTTGTAAAAAATGGATGAAATACATTACTAATATCTTCCTTATTAATTCTTTGGCCATTATTGAACAAATTTATTACTAAACAATGTTTTTCCGTTTCTGTATGAATTATAATGATTCCCTCATTTGGGCTAAAGTAGATGGCGTTTGCTAGTAGATTGACAATCACTTCTTCAATTAGGTTTTTATCTAATATCAGACTCTCAATATCGGATTTAAGATTTTGCTTCAACATTATCTTCTTTGCTTTAATATCGGGCAAATAATTGCTAACTGCCCTCTTAATTATTGAATTCAAATCAACTTCACTTTTTTCTAGGTAGGGTTTTCTATAAAATTTTTTAAAGTTTAAAAGCATTTCTACAAATGAATTAAGAGATTTTTTAATTTCTGTAACATAAAACTTAATGTTCTCATCGTTGCTTGATTGCATTTCTAAATTTTGAATCCATACACTAACACCACTAATCTTATTCTGGATTTCGTGAGATATTTTGGAGATTGTTTCCCCAACCAAAGCCAGTTTTTGCTGCTTAGTTAATTCTACTCTCGTTTTTGTGAGCTCATCGATCTTCTGTTCAAGTTCTTTATTAGTTATATTTAATTTTTTATAACTTTCCTTAAGATTAAAAGTCATTTTGTTAAATGACTCAATTAATAGACCAAGTTCATCATCTCTAGTTATATTAATTTTACTATCGAAGTTTCCTTCCCCAACTAACCTTGTTACGTTGGAAATTTCATCCAATGATTTCGTAATTCGAAGACTGTAAATAACCGTAAAAACTGCTATTATGAGATAAACTATGATCGAATAAAACAATAGTTTGTAAATAATATTATAAAATTCACTATACGAGCCAGAGATATCAATAGAAATTATTAAGTTATTCTGTAAAATTTGGTTTTCCCAAATACCATAAAGAAAATTATTTTTTGACTCCAGATAGAAATTTTCATCTAATTCCTTCGACTCATAATTCTTATTAAATGACTGTTTGGACCAATGTTTATTAGTTGAATAATTTACAACATTTTCTGAATCAGTAAATGTGAAGTTTACAATTGACGGGTGATAAATTCTATCAATTATTTTATTATGAATTGCTAGCTTATTTAATTTTATATATAGCTTAAGTCCCAAATACTCTCGATGTATAAAATACTCATTGTATTTATTCTTACTGAGCGATCCAAAAAAACCTTTTTCGTGAAATTCAAATAAAGGAATAATTTGATTGACATCTGAGAGAAACTGGGAACTATCGATTTTGTGAAAATTTATAATTTGTTCACCACCAAATACTATTACAGTTTTTGCTAAAGTAATAGAATTGTCAAAATGATTTAAATAATAAAACTCTTTAACGAGGTCACCATTTGTGGAAAGAAATTTTTTTACTTTATTTTGCGGATCTTCAACATTAAGATTTTGATTTATCCCAATAAAAACTGCATCAATTTCATTATTACATTCTTTTAACTGCCGTTCTAAAGCTTGGTTAAAATTTTGATAATATACTTGTAATTCATTTCGAGCCGAATTATGGATAAATCTAAGACCCGAGAAATAAAAATAAATTAAACTCCCAATAATTAAGATAAAGGAAGTTAAAAAAACGAAAATTAATATTTTTCTTGATAATTTCTTTGGTGAAATTTTCATAGCTCAAAAAAAGATGTTTGAAAATCGGGCAATATATATTTAAAATTAAGTTGCTTCAGTTTTTTTGAATAGAGAAAATAAATAGGCCCCTGATGAGTTAAGTAAATTACTGCAACTTCTTCTTTTAATATTTCTTCAAGCTTAGTAATTGCCACTTTTTTAAGTTTTACATTCTCTTCTTTTTGAAGATATTCAAAAATTTCATCATACTTTTTATTAGAAAAATTACCAAGATTTACTCCACCAGAATTTTTCGAATAGAACAGCGAATAATATTCAATTGGGTCTGGAAAAGCTGGTAACATACTAACTCTAAATAGTGTTGGTTTAATTTTATGAATTTCAGAATAATATCCATCTGGTTTTATGATTCGCTTGTATTTAATATCAATATTTATAAATGTTTTTTCTAATTCAATTAAATCTCTGTATTCAAGATTAGCCATAATCTCTATTGGATCACTCATAATTAAAGATGAATTTTGTTCTAGATTCCGTTCAGACCTTTGAAATTTATAATTACCCACAAGGTGTTCAGGTACTAATGAATTTGCTTTTATGTTCAAAGAGTATTTTTCATTTATAAAACTTCTATCAAATTTGTATGCAATAAGTTTGCGTAAATTTTTATATCCCTCTGAATCAATACCATTTTTGAAATAAAAGCCCCAGAATCTAACTCCTAAACCTTTATTTATTTTTCGAATAGAATATTCTTTTTTTAATAAACTATCATTTTTGAATTTTGTATACTCATTTTTATTCGCATTAATAATATGGGTGTTTCCTTTGATAAGTTCGCCAAACCTATTTTCTGTTTCTTTAATTGTCCTATAAGTAATAGAATTTAAATAAGGCAATCTATTCTGAGAATTATCAAACTGGTGATAACTATCATTTTTAACTAGAACTATTTTCTCATAATTCATATATTCTGAAACTCTAAACGGACCAGTACCAACTGGATTTTCATCAATTCTAGTAGAATAATACTCAATAGCCTCTCTTGGAATTATATAAAAATTTGGGGAGGTAAGGATTTTCAAAAATGGACTGTATAAATGAATTAAGTCAATCTGGAAAATGAGAGAATTAATAATCTTAATTCCAGAAATAGAATCGCAATGATTTCTATGGAAATCATTAATCCCTTTAATTTTGCCACTTATTAATTCCCAATTAGAAAAATTATTTCTAGAATTAGCTAGTCTCTCAAATGAATATTTTACATCATGTGAACTTAATCTTCTTCCCTTACCATTAGGAAAACATGGATTATCATGAAAGTAAATATCTTGTTTTAGAAAAAACTTGTATTGTAACTTATCTTTTGAGATTTCAATACTATCAACCAATTCGTTTGAAATAATATTATTTGAATCTAAACTAACTAGTCCTTCGAAAATGTTGCTTGCAACTTTCCAATCAGAACCATACAATATTTTTAAAGGATCCAATGTTTCAACAGGGTCAGTTAAAATAATGTTCAAGTCTTGTTTTGTTGACATCAACTTAGACATTTTGTCGTTTTTATTAGTGCAGCTAACAGAAAGGAAAAACAATGTGGCAAATAAGAAAAATGGTATTAGTTTTTTCACTACTAAACTTTATAATACTTAGTTACACTTTATTTGACAATAAACTAATAAAATTAGTTCAAATAGTAAATATTCTTAAATGTGTCAATTAATGTGAATGACATGCCCTTTCAGGATTAATCTCTAATGTTCCATTGGATAATTTAATTGCAGCTGTTTCAGCATTCTTTTCATTAGTAAAGATTACCACTTTCCCTGCATTTTCAAAATCATTTTGCAATCTCCAGCCAGCTGCAGTACATATCAAATGCGAACAATCAGATAATCCTTCCACTAAACTTGAATGGCTATGCCCATTTGAGTGTGAATGGTCATGCCCACCATTCATTTTATGATGAGTAAAATTATTTTCTCTTTTTTCAACATTCACAACTTTCTCATCTTCTACATCAATCACTAAAAAACCATTACATCTTCCTACGTGTCCTGTAACACTTTCAAAATCATCTGTTGCTAACGCTATTTTCATTTTTGCTCTCCAATAAATTATTTTATAATTTCTATAGCTTTCCCAGTTAAAATAGAACTGGCAACCTTATTTCTCGCAGATTTTATTATCCGTCCAAATGTTGCTCGAGATATTTGCATTTCTTGTGCTGCTTCTTCATGCGATAAAGACAAACAGTCTGCTAAACGCATAGCTTCTAGTTCATCTTTCTCCAATATAATTGATTCCAATTCTCTTAGAGGAATCCCCCTTGGTTTAAAGTAATAGGCTGTGGGATTACAATTTACTATTCTATTTTTTTTGGGTCTGGCCATATTTATTATGAGCATATGCTCATAACTAAGATACATAATTCTAGGAAAAGTTCAAATCATTTTTATTGTAGAAGAGCGTCTATTGAAGTTAATTCGTATGTGGGATGATATTGCCCATTTTTATCATAATGTTTTGTAACACCAGTAGCTACCAACGCTGTATCAATATCAAATTCATTTCCCATTGCAATATCAGTTTCTAGTCGATCACCAATTATCAAACATTTGTCTGGATTAACATCCAATTTAGATAGAGTTTCATCCAACATGTATTTAGATGGTTTACCAAAATGTTTTTCCAACTTTCTATTCGTTCTTTTTTCAAGGGCTGAAATCGTGGCTCCAGCATCAAGGATTTCTCCATCTTCAACTGGGCAGGTGTTATCAATATTTGCGGCATAAAATCTAGCCCCAGTATCTAATGCCTTTGCAGCAATTTCTAGCTTAGAATAGTTTAGTGTTCTATCTAAAGTAATTAATACCACATCAATTTCATTTGGATTATCACTATAGAATAAACCCGTATCCAATAATTCTTTTATAAATATTTTTTCTCCAATAGCATAGAAATTTTGATTAGGATGATGGGCAGCAAGATATTTTTTTGTAATGATAGTTGCGTTCACAATCTCAGTTTGCACTAGATTGATTCCTTTAGACTTTAAGAAATGATAATACTCGTCAATAGAACCAGTAGTTTTATTCGAAATAAAAATTACCTTTTTCTTTTTACTTTTTATTGTATTTATTACGATATCTGCATTTGATATAATAATATCATCAAGATAAACAGTTCCATCTAAATCGAAAATAAATCCATCGTACTTGTCAATCAAATTCACTAAATATTATTACTCCATTCTTTACTCATTAAAAAAAAACATTCCTCCAATGATCTGGGTTTATAATTTAATTCTGTTTCAGCTTTTAAATTTATAAGTCCCGATTTTAGTGGTCTCGGAGCCGGTTGTTTTAATTCTTTTGTTAAAATTGGTTGAACCAAATTAAAATCTATATTAAAATGTTCAGCAATTTTTTTTGTGAATGCGTATCTGTCCAAAAACTCTGAACCGCCAATGTTAAATAAACCAGTTTTGCCCAAATCACATATTCTTTTTATTGCACCGGCCAAATCATCTAAATAAGTAGGATTATTTATTTGGTCTGTAACAATTCTTATTTGTGTTTTATTTTCCAATGAATTTACAACCCATTTCACAAAATCTGGACGACCATATTTTGCTGCACCAAATAATACATTTGTCCTAATAATAGTGTGAGGAATATTAAATTTTTTGATAATGTTCTCACCAGCAAGTTTACTTCGACCATAATATCCTATTGGGTTGGGCAGATCTGTTTCAGAGTAAGGACCATCTTCTCCGTCAAAAACATAATCAGAGGAAATATGTATTAAATGAGAATTTATAGGGACGCAATATTTTGCTAAATATTCAATAGCATTTACGTTAATATTCCAACAAAGTTCTCTTTCAGTTTCACTTTTATCAACATTAGTGTACGCCGCAAGATTAATTATATAATCCGGATAAAAGCTATATAATAAACTTTTCACATCTTTTTTATTCCCTATATCAATTGTAGTGTAAGGAATATTACCAAAATATGATTTTCCCTCAAACGAGGCAGTATGTATCTCATAATTCTTGTTATCAACAAAAAGTGAAGTAGCGCGTTGACCCAACATTCCGTTTGAGCCAATGATTAAAATTCTTTTCTTTATCATTATAGTCCAATCATTACAATTAATTTTAAAAATTATATTCTAGAAATTAATATAATTAAAATAATATTGAGACTATTTTTGGTTAAGCAACTCTAGTTTTAACCTAATTATTAGTATAAAATTCACTAATTTGGGTCTAAAATAATCATGGATATAAATCAAATATGAAAATCGGAATTACGTGTTACCCTACATACGGAGGAAGTGGTGTTGTTGCCACTGAGCTAGGGAAAGAATTAGCACAATTAGGTCATGAAGTACATTTTATTAGTTATGCATTACCACATAGATTAATAAACTTCGTAGAGAATATTTTTTACCATGAAGTTGAAGTTAGCAACTATCCTTTATTTGAACATCAACTGTATTCTTTAGCTTTAACGAGTAAAATGTTAGAAGTTATAGAATATGAACAACTTGATTTGCTCCATGTACACTATGCAATCCCACACGCTACAAGTGCTTTTTTGGCAAAACAGGTTCTTAATAAAAGTGGATCTGATATTAAAGTAATTACAACATTGCATGGCACTGACGTAACACTTGTAGGACTTGAACCATCTTTTCTACCACTTGTAAAATTGAGTATTGAAGCTAGTGATGGTGTAACAGCAGTATCGAGGTTTTTAAAAGAAAAAACACTAACAAATTATAATATCAATAAAGACATTGATGTTATTCACAACTTTATTGATTCAGACCTTTATAAACCTGTATGTAACGAGCAATTTAAAAAGCACATTGCCCCAAATAATGAAAAAATATTGATTCATACTTCTAATTTTAGACCTGTAAAAAGAGTTAGTGATACGATTAGAATTTTGAAAAAAGTTAACAAAGAAATTCCCACAAAATTGATATTAATTGGTGACGGACCTGATCGATCTGAATGTGAAAGATTAACCCGTGAATTAAAATTAGAAAAAAATGTTGTATTTTTAGGAAAACAAGACGGTCTTGAAAACTTGCTTAGCGTTGCAGATATATTCTTAATGCCTTCACAATCTGAAAGTTTTGGCCTTTCTGCTCTTGAAGCAATGTCTTGTGGTGTACCTGTAATTAGTTCTAGTGTAGGAGGTTTACCAGAATTAATGGTTCACAATAAAACAGGCTATATTGCAGAGTTTGGTGACGTAGATAGAATGGCAAAGTATGCATTGGAATTGCTAAGGAACAAGAAAAAAATCAACTCTTTCTCAAAAAACTCAAGGGAACGAGCTGAAAAAGTTTTTGAGAAAAAGTTGATCATACCACAATACATTAAATATTACGAGAAAATACTCTCAGAGTAAATTATTCAGCAATAATTGGGGTTTTACCAATACTATAATGGGTAAAACCTTTTTGTCTAGTTTTTCTTCTATTGAATACGTTTCGACCATCAAAAATTACTGGGCTATTAAGTAAATCCTTAACTTGATCTAGATCAGGATTATTAAATTCATTCCATTCAGTTAGTACAAGAAGTGCATCTGCATCTTTAACAGCATCGTATTGGTCATCAACATAAGTAATTCTATCTTGAAGATAAAATTTAGCATTTTCCATTGCTTCTGGATCATATGCCTGAACAATAGCGCCTAGCTTTAACAATTCATTGATAATTACTACTGCTGGTGCTTCTCGCATGTCATCAGTGTTTGGTTTAAAGGCTAAGCCCCAAACAGCAAATGTTTTACCTTTCACATCATTACCAAAATGTTTTAAGATTTTCTTGACCAATACCATTTTTTGATCTTTATTGACCTGATCAACTAACGATAAAAGTCTCATTTCGGCGCCTTTCTCTTTAGACGTTTTAATCATAGCATTAACATCTTTGGGGAAACAAGATCCACCATAACCAATACCGGCATGCAAAAATCTTTTCCCAATTCTTGTATCACTTCCCATGCCTTTCCTAACTAAATCAACATTTGCTCCTACACCTTCACAAAAATTTGCTAACTCATTCATAAATGTAATTCTCATTGCCAAGTATGAATTTGCTGCATATTTTGTTACTTCAGAACTTTCTGGATTCATTTCGATTATTTGACTACCATGAGAAGTAAAGGGATAATAAAGTGATTTCATTCTTTTCATTGCTGTTTCTGAAGATGCACCAATAACTATACGGTCTGGTTTCATGAAATCATCTACCGCATACCCTTCTCTCAAGAACTCAGGATTTGAAACTACTTCAAAATCTTTAATCTGATGTTTGCTGATAATTTCAGTAACACTAGCACATGTTCCAACAGGTACTGTGCTTTTGTTGACTATAATTTTAAATTCGTGACCAGGATTTTCAGCTAATATTTTACCAATTTCTTCGGCAATACCAAATACATATTTTAAATCAGCAGAACCATCTTCGCCTTGAGGAGTAGGTAAACAAAGCAATATTACTTCCGAATCTAAAACAGCAGTTTTCAAATCATCTGTAAAAATTAGTCTATTTTTTGCAATGTTCCGATAAAATAATAAATCTAAACCGGGCTCATATATTGGCACTTCTGCTTTTTTTAACTTCGCTAATTTTTCTGGATGATTATCTACACAGATTACATCATTACCCATTTCGGCGAAACAAGTTCCAGAAACTAATCCTACATACCCAGTTCCAATAACTGCTAATTTCATTAACTCTCTCCTTTATTTTCTATAATAAATAAAACTTTATCATTTTTCTTTAACTAAAGACCAAATTTATTTTTATCTATAATAATCGGATTTATTACATCCCAGTTTATTGTAAAACCAGATATAACTTAAAATCCATGAACAATTCCGGGATGTCTCTATGATTCAATCCCAATTAACAATGTACTTTTCTGTGAATGATTCAATAAATATTTCCCTATTATCACTAAAGAATATCTAATACAATAATTAATAGATCATTTATCGATATGTCAATTTTTTAATCCCTACAAAGAATTTATTCTTATCTCAGCAATCAAAAAAATAATATGTAAAATACTAGAATATTTTTAATATCTCCAAGTATAAATGAAAAATGCGTTAAAGAATCATTGATAATTATATAATATTATTTTACTTTATAACCTAAAATAAAAAGAGTAAGGAAACATGGAAAAATTATCAAGTAAAGCTCAGGCGAGAACAATGGCTGAGTTAACATGTCAATTATCAAGAGCTTGTAATAAGAAAGAAACCAGCTTTGCAGCTCTCTTTCAATTGACACCTACTGAACTTAGATGTTTGAGAATGTTCAGTAAAAAGTCGACTGTATCAATCAAAGAAATGATTGATGAACTTGAAATAAGTGCTGGAAGAGTTACGCATATTCTTACGAGTCTTGAAAAAAAACAATATATTGTAAGAAGAGTTGATAATAATGACAAAAGAAATCATATTGTGGATTTAACCCCAGAAAGTAGAAAGTTTATTTCCTCGTTGACAAAGAAACATGTTGAATTACACCAAAATATTCTAGATAATATTAGTGATGACAAGAAAGATATTGTTACGCAAGTGATGGTTGAATTAATTGATGCTCTAGAAAGTTGGAGTGAAATTAACAAAGCAAAACTTAAAAATTAAGGTATTTTTTCTCGTGTTCTGCAAGTTAAGTAACTACCTACTTTTGGATACAATATTTCTAAAACAAATAAAATAATAATTGGAATATGCTCTACCCAAACCAAAATGGGCAAAAAATATTTTAATTGGTACAAAGGTAGAAATATAGTATATATTACAAAAGATAATCTTGGTTGCAGGACCAATAGTACTAAAATCCAAGTATAATACCACGGGAATTGAGTAGGACTAATCAGATACATTATTGCTACTAAGTAAAATAGTTTCAGAACAAAATCATAATTATTTTTCTCTTTAGATTTAAGCAGGTATATAATTACTCCAGTTAAAAATAATATTACTATCCACCGAGTTGCGCATAAACTACAATGATAGTTAATCTGAAAAATGTTTATTAACTGTTTAATAAATATATTAATTAGACGAAAAACTGATTCGTTATTTGTCCAGTTTTTGCTATAAGTTATAAATCCTAAAGAATTATCAAGTTTTGTTATGATTATTGGAAGAAGAATAATTATAATAATCCCGGATACAATAAATAATGCTGTGATAAGATGTTTTTTATTCTTAATTATTTTCTTTAGAATGAAAGGGATAAATATAATTGGCCAAATTTTTACACCAACAGCAAATGCCATTAATGAAGCGGATGTAATAATCCTATCTTTGAAATAAAATAGAATTGCCCCTGCAACAAAAGGATACAATAGCAAATCCATATGACTAGCATTAAAAACTTCATGAAGTAATATTGGGTTCCACCAATAAATTACAACTAGACTTAGATGATATTTCATTTTTTTTAGGGCTAGCAATAGTAGATAGAACACTAATAAGTCAATAACAAGTAGCAATACCTTCCATAGAACTACATCCCATGGTTTTATTAAATAGGATAAAGCAAAACCGACTTGTGCAACTGGGGGATAGATTGTTCTAATGTGCGGATGATTTATCCGATCAATTATCACTCCTGATGAATCTGCAAGTGCTAATAAAGTTTGAGGGGCTGTAAGTGTTGAGGAATCCGCTTTTGTGAATAATTTTGGAGAATATTCATAAGGATTAAACCCATTTGCTGTAACTGCACCATCCCATAAATATCTATTATAATCATCCTCTAGTATTGGTTCAGATGGTACTAATATTAATCTTGCGACAAATCCTACAGAAAAAACAAGAACTAAAATGCGATTACCATTTAACTGATTCCTAATTATCACAATAACTGCGCATGTATAGACGATTCCTATCAGTATTCTAACAACAATATAATTTATGATGTTTTCTTGCGAAGGCTTAGCGGCATAAGTAAAATCGGGAGAAATAATATAAATGAATAAAGCATAACCAACTATAATGACACCTAATAAAGCTATAATATAGTGATAGGATTTTTTACTCAATGGCATTAATTCACTGATTGATATTAAAAAACTAGAAAGAATTTAAGTAAAAAAATGTAATATTATTAAAAATAAAAAATGGCGACAATGTACTAATCATTATCACCATTATTCTTAAAAAGATAGACGATTACTATGTAAATATAATTTCCGCTCCAGCTGATTTCTCATAAAAATCCCCAACAGTAATTATTTCATTCATTTGAGGACAAAAATCTTCTTTATTTAGATGAAACATATCAACTGTAGCTTTACAAGCAAATAGCTCTGCTCCAGTGTCACTAATCATCTCAATAAATTCACGTACAGGAGGTATATCAATTTTATCCATTTCTTTTTTCATCATATATGTAGCAAATGCTGACATTCCAGGAATTGCTCCTAGAAGAGTGGGCATTTTCAATCCTCCAGGCATTCTCATTGCAGAATTACCAACTGTTGCAACACTTAATTTGTCCATCCTTTTATCAATAATTGCGTCAAGTCCAAAAAAGGTAAAAAATATTGTTGCCTCTATCCCTTCCATTCGTGCACCATTTGCCATTATTAACCCAGGATAAACACCTTCCAATGAACCGCGAGAAATTACAATAGATACTTTTTCAATTTGCTCTGACATTTTCAGCCTCTTTATTTTACTTTCAATTGTAAAGAACTAGATTAATTTTAATACAAAATAAATTGAATCCAACTTTAGTTTCATATATTATATGCAACCTTTAGGTTTTGGGATTCCAGCTATTCGAGCAGCTTTTTTTGCTGGTCCCTTTGGAAATAAAGCGTATAGCTCTTTTGTTGGAACACCGCTCTCTTTTGTTAGTTTTCTGATAGATGGCCCATCACCGGATTTCTCAAAGACCTCTCTCATAAAATTTACAACCAACATATGTCGATCATTTAATTCTTCAATTCCTTCTTCCTTAGCTATTTCCTCAGCAATATCGGTGTTCCAATCTGATGAATTTTGTAAGAACCCATCTTCTGTTGTTTCTATTGTTTTACCAGCATATTCCCTTGTTGCCATTATTTCTCCTTCATTATTTTATTTAGGATTAATTATTATGGTTAATTGATTTTTCTTCCGATAAACTCTTTAGATATTTTATCCCGAATGCCAATCCCTTCTTCATTTCAGGAGTTTTCAATTCCTTAATAAGTTTCAAGTAAGAGATATCATCCTCAATATTTATATCAAGTTTATTATAAACTAAGACAGCATTATTCAATGCTTTAAGCATATCAGGTTGAGTTAAATTTTTAATTGTATTTAATATTGTGACAATATTTTCCGAAAGAGCTTTAATGTCTTCAACTGAAAATGATGTTACAACTTTATCTGCAACTTTTTCCAACTCTTTAATAAATTCAAAGTACCCTTTACGATCAAACTCATCAAATTTTTCCATCGCGTCAAAAATAAGTTCCCTTGAAACAGGACTAAAATCTTGAAGGAATCCTTTAGCATTTTCCAGCAATTCAAATGTTTGTGTAATATTATTAATATTTCTTAATAGTTTCTTACCAAGAAACAGAAGATCGTCACCACTCGTATGATCATGCAGTTCTTCGAGTTCAGTAATTGCAGTCTGATAAATACCTGTACCAACTCTCATCAAATCATCTTTAAGATCTTCCATTTCCTTTCGATGCCGTTTTTGATGTTCAATTTCATCCAGAATTAGATCAAGTTTTGAATTTACTGAGTCAATTTGTTCTTGTACATTTTCATTTTTCATAGCTATACCCTCTTCCCAGCCATACTCATATGCGATTCAATTGGAAGCTCGGATCCTTTTAAAAGGAGATTCCAATACATCCATCTGAACATTACTTTTCCGTAGTGATTCATCTTAGTTTCTTCTAATAAAGAAAATGGTCCAATTCCGGGGAGTGGGAATTTGCCTGGGAGAGGTTCAGTATCATAATTAAAATCGATGAGAATTCCTTTACCAAATCCTGATTCTATGTAACAATTAGCATGTCCATCAAACTTAGCCCGCAACTCACGACCATCAATTGCGCTTAAAATATTTTCAATTAATATATCTGCCTCAAAGTGTGCTACAGACCCTGCTTTTGAACTCGGTAAATTTGTTGCATCTCCAATAACAAAAACATTATCAAAGTTTTCAGCTTTAAGAGTATGTTTGTCGGTAGGAACAAATTGTAGTTCATCACCCATTCCACTCCGCTCAATTACATCATCACCCATATTAGTTGGAATTGTGACAAGACAATCAAATTCTATTTCATTTTCATCCCAGGAAATAATTTTTTTATTCTCATTATCTACTCGAGCAATATTAAAATCTGAAGTCAATTTAATATTCTTCTTATCAAGAATATCCCCAAGTATTTGAGAGGCCTTAGGTTTAGTAAATGCTCCAGGAAGAGGTGTAACAAAATGTATTTCTACCTTATCTCTAATTCCTTTTTCAGTAAAATAGGAATCTGCTAGAAATACAAATTCTAAAGGAGCAACAGGACATTTTATGGGCATTTCAGTAATATTTAATACTAGTTTTCCTCCCTCCCAATATTTGAAATAATCTGCAAGTGCAGTAGCGCCCTCAATTGTATAAAAATCAAAAATATCTTTTTGCCATAGTTCACCAGTCATTCCTTCTGTTTCTTCAGGCTTTATTTTTGAACCTGTTGCAATTATTAAGTAGTCGTAGTTTAGAACCATCTTATTTTCTAATAACACACGATTTTGTTCTGGCTCAATTATATCAATTCCCGACATAATTACTTCGGCACCGCGTGGAAAAAAATCGCGTTTAGGTTTTATAACATCTTTTCTATCATAAATTCCGAAGGGAATGAATAAAAAGCCAGGTTGATAATAGTGGGTTTCATATTGGTCAACAATAGTAATCTGCCAATCATTTTTATCAAGAACTTCATCCAGTTTGTTCAACATTATAGTTCCCGCTGTTCCGCCTCCAAGAATAACCAGTTTCTTCATACTATTTTCCCTATATATTATGGTAATAACTCTTTTAATTTTTGTTTTATTGATGAACATGTTCCAAAGGATTGATAAACTTCACACTCTCTGCATTCTTTTCCTTCACAGAAATTATTTTTATGATTAATCATCCAGCATGGTTTGGTATGAGATAAATAAAATTCGCAATTTTCTCTATCATCTAACTTACAATGGACAATTGCCCAACAAGGTATTAATGCCAGGACCCTTCTAATCCCTTCAATGTTAATTTTATCTTTAGTAATTGTTGTAATTATACATCTGATTCTTTCAAGATCGTCATCGGAATAAAGACGTTGTTTGCTATCTTTTTTATAAGGTAGTATTAGGCCTTCTCTTTCATATTTTCTTAAAGTGTGGACAGAAATGCCTGACATCCTTGCCGCAGTACTGATTGTATATTTTGGTTCATTCATAATTAGATTTAATTTAATTCAATAGTTAATATAATATTATATCAACTTTCTTGCCATAAAATTATGTATACTATTATTAATAATTAAAGGTTTTAACTTGAATATTTTTTAGAAGTGGGAATTTAATTTTGCCATTCTCTTAATTATAAGAATAAGAGAATATACTATCTGATTATAAATCGAATTATTAAGGAATAAAATAGTTGGAGCGAATAATGAAAGGAAAGATTAGGTCCGATGCCAATGACTATTGGCAACGAACCATAATTTAAATTAACAACCTTCTCTTTTCTTTTTACCGGAAGATTTTTTCAATGTTATTTTTGTAGGAGCTTTCAATTCTGGCATTTCTGTTGTTATAGCTTCAGAAGTAGTGCCGGTCTGTATTTTCCCACCAAAAAAATTACTAACTGCAGTTAATTTATCATGCTTATGTTGCTGTTCTTTAGTTGGGCTTTCTCCGCATGTACAAGCAGGGAATAATATTTTACTCTGCCAGCTTTTTAATCCGCCTTCTAAAATATTAATGCCCTTATAACTGTTAGCTTTCAATAAAAACCATGCTTGAGTAGATTCAATATCATTATCAGAATAAAGCAATATTTTTTCGTTCCTTGCTAAATCAGAATTTAAAATTTGATCAACCGCAATATTCTCAGAGCTTGGGATATTATATTTTTCATATTTTTTAGATTTTCTTAAATCAATTAATCTATAATCATACTTTGATTTAATAATATCATCAGCTAATTCTTCAACTTTTATCTTGCTAATATCGTCAGCCGAAATTAAAGACATCTCTTTGGCATTAATTTTAACGTCAACTTTATCGAATGGACTTCCTGCAAATATAGAAATGACACCTAATAAGATAGCTAATATTCCAAGGCGTTTTCTTGGAGGATATTCCGCAAATATTTTTAATATCATTTTATTCCTCCACCTTCTTTTTTGCCATAAATTTTTCAGCCCATTCTGCTGCAGTAAAACCTCCAATTGCCATTAGAATTACAACAAGCATAATAAGGCCATAGTTAATATCAAGTAATTCAGGTAAATTTAATTTCCCCATATGTGTTGAGTAAAAGAAATCTGTTATGTATGGGAACAATTCTCCAAAAACTAATATTCCAAACATTCCACCTAATGCATAGAATATTGCATCTATTCTTCCAGTACTTATCGCAACAGCAGAAGTTCCCGGACAGTAGCCTCCTATTACGAATCCAAAGCCAAGAATTAAGCCCCCTAGAAGTTGTGGAATTAAATATGTGTCGCCATAATAAACTAATGACAAATCAAGGAATCCAATCCATGAAAGATAAAATAGTCCAATCATTGCAACTACAATTGCTGTAAACATTACTTTAAATACTCTCATGTCAGTGAAATAAAACTGAGCAGCTAACATTCTAGCACTGCCAAAACCACCTTTTTCTAACACTAAGCCAAAAAATATTCCAATAACAAAAGCTACAATTAAACTTACTTCATCATTAAAATAACCGAATTTATAAAATGGTGCTATCATGTCCACTGTCTCCTTACAAAATATGCCATTCCATAGGCGCCAACAAAAACCATTATCATAAATGCCCAACCACCTACGCTTAACAATGCTCCACCAGTAAGTGCTTGCCCACTTGTACATCCTCTCGCCATTTTAGCTCCAAAGCCCATCAAAGAACCGCCAATAAATGCAAACAAAAATCGTTTCCCATTTTTAATTCTTGGACCTTTTTCAACCATTATCTTATTTCTACCTGATATTGCCCCTGAAATAAATCCTCCCAGAACAGCACCGATTATATTAAAAGTTAGCCAATCCTTAAACGGATTTTTTGTTCCATCACCAAGGTAACCTTGATAGAACTCGTTATTCTCTGTATGAGATGGGGCAACTTTATCAACACCAACAGAAACTGCTGTAGACAAAACACCTGAGGCCCCTAATCCTCTACCCATTATTACAAATGCGGCAAGTAATACAAACCCCAACAATAAACCTATTAGATAAGGATTTGTATAATATTTTTGAGTTAACTGTCCTTCCATCGCATTATCTTCATGATGATGGGAGAACCATTCTTTAATTTTAAACATATATCTATTCTCCGTACGATTAATTAAGTGTAAACCAATGACTGTATTGTCCTGCAGCAACAATAATGAATCTCAAAATTAGCCCTCCAATTATTACCATAAGAGGTGCTACAGGTGTATGATGTATTTTATGATTAACAGCCAATAACTGAATAATTAAAGGAATAATTATTCCGAATCCTATAACAAATACCCAGAATGTAGAAGCAAAGTCACCATACAAAAGCATATCTGCAGCGTGAGCTTGAACTTCGGTTGCTGTTTTTAATCCAATAATAAAAAGAGCAATAACAAATAGCTCAATAATAAGAAAAGCATTATCTGCTTTTGCTAGTAGTTCTCTTTCATAAACATTCTTTGCAATTACATGTACAAATGCTGCAGCACCGGATAATCCGGAGATCAAAAACAATAACCATAAAATTGATGAACTCCACAATGGTCGGGCTCCAAGTGAGCTTAAGAGAACTCCAGTATATAAACCAATTCCGGCTCCAAAAAATATTGTAATAACACCCAAATTCTTGATCCACAATGGATGAGCAAGCAGCTTATTTTTCCATTCTGTGATTATTGGTAATTTTTCTTCTAAAATTTTTGGTGGACTTAACAGCATATTAGTCATTAGAATTGGGTAAACCAAAACCAGAATCCAAGAACCCCAGGACATTGCAGAAGTAATTTGAAAAGTTGTATATAGCCTCCACACATATAACTTATGCTCAAGATCCAGGAATAAGGCCCCCATTCCTAGTGTGAGTAGAAAAATACTCATATATGGAAGATATAGACAAGAACAAGTTTGTTCCTTGTGTCTTCCTTTAAATAAAAAATAACCAGATATAAGCATCATTCCAGCTACCATTCCACCTAAGAAAAGATAAACTGGAATTTCCCAACCCCAAACGTGTAAAGTAGGGTCGATGAGATGATTGTTACGAGTTGTAGTAATTTCTTGCATCTCAATTTCCTATGTTAAATAAAATATGTTTGGTTTAGTTCCAGCTTCAGGAATTAAGGAATGATTTCTTCTGGAATTTAATAATTTACTTACTTCACTGTTTGGGTCATCCAAATCGCCAAAATGCATACAATAAGTTGGACAAACAGAGACACATGCTGGATCTTGTCCCTTTTCAACTCGATGAATACAAAAAGTACATTTATCCACATAACCTTCTGGATGAACATATCTAGCATCATAAGGACATGAAGCAATACATGCTTTACACCCAATACATTCGTTATGATTAACAAGAATAACTCCTCCAACATCATGGTAATGACTTGCCCCAGTTGGGCAACATGAAACACATGGAGCATCTGCGCAATGGTTACATCTTTCGGTTCTTATTTCCATTTCTATTGTTGGAAATTTACCTTTGGATTCTGTTGTTATCCAATCTCTGCAGAATCCTTCGGGTACATTATTTTCTGCTTGGCAGGCAATCACACAATCCTGGCAGCCAACACATTTTATGGTATCTATTACCATTCCATATCTTGCCATTTTATGCCTCCCAATCAATTGTTACAAAATTCACATTCATACCTGTTCCACCCATTAAAGGATCTACTTTATATTTTGTAATAAGCTGAGCATCGCTAGCACCTTTATTAAATGTCTGTCTGTACATTTTTGATCTTTGTCCAAAACCATGAACCATATAAACACAATCTGTTCTTATTCGTTCTGTGGCTTTAACTTTAACTTTGTTACTAACAATTCCATCTTGATTTTTTAACTTAACGTATTCACCGTTCTTTACTCCCAT
>SWCC01010245.1_pt1 | contig 47692 bp, 44 predicted proteins | sample 4692971 | NCBI WGS metagenome assembly SWCC01 (sample SAMN10267277, study PRJNA491770) | bioreactor metagenome | isolation source: DHS bioreactor inoculated with subseafloor sediment | place: Japan: off Shimokita Peninsula | collected 2006-08 | reverse complement strand
TTTTATTATTAAAAAAAAATATCTCTTATTTTTGAAAATAATAAAAAAAAATTTTTTATTTTTATTATTGTTTTGACCCCCCCCCCCCCCCCCCCCCCGCGTATTCGCAACGAATTATGTAAGCGTATTTCGAAGTATAAGCATATTTCATTTTATATCCATTTCATTCTTTTTACCAAATTCAGATATTTTTAAACTTGGGAAGAATAAGTTTATCCAAATGTTCCACTTCATATTTCAGGGTTGGTATGAAGTGGACTAATATATTGAATCAACTTTATAATTTTTACTACTTTAAAACATATCGTTATGAAAAAGCTAATCGTTTTTTTGACATTCTTTTCATTTTTAACTCTTGGTTTAACCAATACGGCCAAGGCCGAAGAAGAGCAACCCCCTTGCATAACAGTTAAAGCAACCTGCCCTAATGGAACAACATATACCGCTTTGGTATGCAGTGGTGCTGACTGGCGGTTTTACTCCGAATATTATTGCGGACTACCGATGGATTAACTAATGAATAAAACCATTATATGCATTTCTCATTGAAGGCATATTAAGACAATTTGCCTCTAACTCTATAAGGAGGCAAATTGTTCTTACAAAAGTTGTTTCAAAGGCCACAAAAAATTTTCACTTTGTTTAGAATGAATTATTAGACTAATAATAGCCTTAAATTAAGTTACAAATTAATTAACCAAAACATTCTACCATGATACGAACCAAAATTTGCTTGCTAATCTTTCTACACTTTATCTTGCATTTTGTAAATCCACTGCAAGCTCAATTATACGACCAAAATCCAATAGTTTTGGATAAGAGTGATATGCTCGTAACCTATTCGTTGTTATGGAAGGAGGACACCTTAAACCGTGATTTTCAGCGGCAGGAAGATATGCTTTTATTGATTGGGTCAAACTTTAGCCAATTTGTAAGTAAAAATTATCTTGATGGCGAATTGGAAGGAAGAAAGATGGAAAAAGAAGGAAGATTACAAGAGTTTTTTTCGGAAGTGAAACAAGGTCACATTACCAGGTTCTTATATCAAATATATAAAGACTACAAAAAAGGGGAGATTATTTATTTCGGACACATCTTGCCTACTCGGTTCAAATACGAGGAAGAAATGAGCGATATAAAATGGAGTCTGGGTGCTGATACATCCCGGGTTTTGGGTTATATTGCAAATCAGGCCTTCACCAGCTATGGGGGAAGGGAGTGGATTGTATGGTATGCTCCTGATATTCCGATTAACGATGGCCCTTATAAGTTTAGTGGATTACCAGGTTTAATTTTAAAGGCCTCTGATTTAATGGAGGATTATATTTTTGAAGCGGTTACCATTGAAAGGCTCAAGGAACCTATGGATATCGAAATGTCGGAAAAAGATGCTGTATCAACAACAAGGCAAAAATTTTTGAAAGCCGAAGATAATCTGAGATATGATATTATCAACCGGGCAAAGGAGGCCGGTGTAGGCCATGAGCTTGAGCAGAGGATGGCAAGAAGTATGCTGAAAAGGAACAATCCTATTGAATTGGAATAAACTGCCCAGCAACATTTGGATTCAGGCATACACTTTTTACAAGGTGGAAAAGTAGGAAAGAAAATAAAGTTAAATTATTAACTAGTCTGTTAGTTTAATGCTTATATTTGTAGTTAATCGTTGGTTAATCACTTAAAAAACTGGCTATGGACAAAAGGAATGATTTCTTAAAAAATGTTATTGCACTTTTCTTTTTATTCTGCTCAGTGGGGGCTTTTGCCCAATTTTTTGAACAAAACCCCGAAGTATTGGATACAGCGGATCTGGTGGTTACCTACTCTCATTTATGGAAAGAGGACAGCCTAAACCTGGATTTTCCCAGACAGGAAGATATGATTCTTTTGATGGGAAAAAAAACAAGTCAATTTATGAGCAAAAATTATTATTTGTTTAGAGAAGAGGGAAGGCGGATGGAACGTGAAGGCAAGTTAGACGAATATCTCAACCTGCCTACTGCAGAAAGTATAAGAGCGAGATTCATATATGTGATTTACAACAATTATCCCCCGGGCAAAATCACTTTTATTAACCGGGTAATGCCCACCACGTTTGAATATACCGAAGATATGGATGTTTTTAAGTGGGAACTTATTGATGAATTTTCAGAAATATTGGGATATAAAGTCCAAAAAGCCATCACACGGTATGGTGGAAGGGATTGGGTAGCATGGTTTAGCAGCGAACTTCCATACAACGACGGCCCTTATAAATTCTGTGGTTTGCCCGGTCTTATCCTCAAGCTACACGACACCAAAGAGCATTATGTATTCGAAGCCGTTGTCATTGAGAGGCCGAATGAGGAGATGCTGCTTGAAATTACCAAAAAGGACAGGGTTTATACCACCCGTGAAAATTACTTAAAAGCAGAGGAAAATTTCCGTACGGATATTATTAGTTGGGGCAAAGATGCGGGTCTAACCAATGAATCCATGAAAGTTGCAGCACGAAATATGCTCAGGAAAAACAATCCTATTGAATTGGAATAGACCCTAAATTCAAGGTTGTGAGGAAACTTTACTTCTATCCTTTTCTTTTGCTAACCAGCTTTGCTTCATATGGGCAGGTTACGCTTTCAGGCAAGGTTGAAAACCAGAAAGGCGAAGCACTGGAAAATATTAATGTTTTAATTTATCCGGCCCATTCGGAAATGCTTGTGGCATTTGGAGTTACCAATACTAAGGGAGAATTTCAGGTGATTATGAACATAAAAACCGACAGTGTTGATGTTCAGACCAGCTCCATTCATTACGAAAAAAAAAGGATCCGGATTGGCAATCATACACAACAACTAAGTTTTAAACTTGCGCCGGATGTAAAGCAACTGGAAACTTTTACCGTGCGTGCACCGGCCATAGACCGCCGCGGAGATACGCTGAGTTTTATGGTAAGTTCCTTTGCCCGAGAAAAAGATCGGGCTATTGAAGATGTAATCCGCCGTATGCCTGGCATTGAGGTGGAACCTGGCGGACAGATACTATATCAGGGTAATCCCATTCAAAAGTTTTATGTGGAAGGACTCGATTTGATGGGTGGCCGCTACGCCATAGTGAGTGGAAATCTGCCTCACGACAATGTTTCAACTGTTGAAATTCTTGAAAATCATCAGCCGGTTCGCATTCTCGAAGACCGGGTTAGCTCACAACAAGCCTCACTTAACATCAAATTGAAGCACGATGTTTCCATAACAGGCAGGGGATATTTGGGTACCGGCTTTGCTCCGCTTTTATGGGATGCCAATATCACGCCCATGATGTTCACCAAGTCAGTGCAGTTATTGGCTTCCTATCAGGCAAACAATACGGGTAATGATGTTTCGAAACAGATGAAGGTACTTACTCCGGATGATTTTGCACGCATGGGTGAAAGACCTTCTGAAAAGCCGGGATTGGTTAGCCTGCCAAAACCAGGTCTGCCCGATTTTAATGAAAACCGCTATCTTGACAACAATATCCATTTATTAAACCTCAATGGCTTAATCAAGTTAAACAACGACCTTGAACTGCGCGCGAATATGTACTTTTACAATGATTTCCGGCAGCAGGAATCGGCTTATAAGAGAACGCTTTACACACCCGGAGATTCATTGGTTTTCGAAGAATCCATAAAAAGCCAGGAAAACGCTAATTATTTGCAAGGGGAATTTACGCTTTCGCGAAATGTCAAAAAGAACTTCCTGAAAAACATATTGAACGTAAAAGCCGATTGGAACAATCAACACGGGCTTTTTGTCAATGATGTGGAAGATGTGCGGCAATCTTTGAAAAAACCTTTCAAAGCCATTAGCAACGACCTCAAATCCATCAATCCAATAGGAAAGCAGTTGATTGAATTTTCATCCTATATTTCCTATGATTATAGTCCCTTTGAGCTGTCAGCAAAGCCTGGCCGCTTTGAAGATATTTTGAATGAGGGAAACGCTTATCCCGAAAGCCATCAAAAAGTGGATTTACAAAGGTTTTATGCCAATCATGCAGCCGGTTTTGTGTTCAACCATGGCAAATTCAATTTCACGCCACGCATTGGGTTTTCCATAAGGAAGCAGCTACTTGAAAGCACCCTTGATATCATTACCGCCGACTCACTTTTTACTGCCGGGGATGTATTTGCCAATGACCTGGAAGGCTCACAAACACGGGCTTACCTGCAATCGGGGGTAGAGTACCGCAATGGCGGTTTCACACTGAAGGCTAGTTTGCCCCTAAGTTGGCAAACCATAAAGATGGAGGATGCTATTCAGGAGAAAGGCCAGTCGCTGGAACATTTATTCTTTGACCCGGGATTATACTTTTCGCTTAAATTCAAAGGGTTCTGGCAAATTAATGGTGGATGGTCGTTTAACAACCGTCTGGGTGATATGGATAGCCAGAATTATGGTTTTATTTTACGCGATTACCGCAGCCTAAACCAAAATGCCACTCCCATTTCTGAAATCCAAAGCCACCGCTGGGTATCTTACCTCTCGTATAAAAACCCCATTACTTCTTTCTTTTCCTCCTTCAACTATCTGTTTAGCAACAGCCACCATAACCTGATTTATAGCAACGCGATTTATGGCAACGGTTCCATTGTAAGACAGGCTTTGCTTATTCCAAATACTTTCATTATTCACAGCTTTTCGGCACAAGCCAGTCAATTTTTCCGCAAAATGCGCACGAGCATCGCCCTAAAAGTGAGTTATAGCAATCAGGCGGGTAAATCGTTGGTAAATGATGTCCTGTACAAAACCGGCAATCAGTTTTTTCAACTCAATCCAAGCGTCAGCGTGCAACCTGTTCAGTGGCTAAACATGGAATATAACCTCAAACTGGATTACCTGCAAACGGCTATTAAAGCCATGAAATCAAATGACATAACCACCTTTACCCACCAGTTTGCAATGTTTACCCTTTTTCGCGAAAAGCATCAGTTTGGCTTTAATCTGGAATATTATGACCAGCCCTCCAACAACGCATTTTTTGCCGATTTGAATTACCGCTACTCCATTAAAAAGACCAAAACGGACATTGAGCTGGTATGGAACAATATCTTTAATGTAGATAAATACGTGAGCTACCAAACCAGCACTTTTGCCCTTTATGAAACCCGCTATTTTTTGCGTCCGGCACAGGTTTATGTGAAGGTGGGGTTCAGGTTTTAAAAAATTTCATAAGTTGAAACGCCTCAAATCGAATAAAATAGTGGTAGTAAGGGCATAGGTCTTAATAATAGCTTATAAAAAAGGTGGCAGGTTGAGGTCCTGCCACCTTTTGTTGTGCAATTTTTTTTAGAGCAGGAACTCCATAAATACTAAATATTTTATACAGAAATTGGTCAACTATGACTCTCCCTCATTGTGAAATTTCTTTTTTGATCTTGTAACGATGAAACCATAAAGGCTTTAGCGTTGCCGGAACATGGCATAATCACATTTTGGAAGATGAAGCCATTTCCTTCTCGAAAGAAAGCTTCAATTAAGAAATTCAAAGGAAAACTACGAAGAGTTTCCGACTAGAAGGAAGCACCTGAAAGTCATTGCGCTTATTTAAACTTTAGGTTTAACGAAATTATGTTGGCATCCATACCGGTTGTTTTGATGTAATGCCCATATCGCAATTCTACCATAGAAAACTGCTTTATTCCAAAGACACCATTGGCTGGTGTAAAATGAACCCCGGCTCCAAAGAATTGGCTGTTGAATTTTGATAAATCGTTGTTGCTGGTGTAATATTGGTCAGCTTCGGAATGGGTTCTATAAGGAGTAAAGTATTTGATGGCACTCTGTTGATAAAACCTATAAAATGGACTTATCGATACGAATGGGGATATTTTAATGGGCAGTTCTATCTCTGCAGTATTGGAATGAAGCCCCCAGTTGTCGGTATAATATCGGTAATATGCCCGCACTATAAATCTGTCGCCAGGAAAGTAACTGGCTCTAAAACCCAAAGGAAGCTTAAGCCGGTTGTCCGGTAAATTTTCCTGATGCACGCTGCCATCCATTGAATATACCCTATGGAATGGTAAACTTAAATATCCTTGCTGCCGCACCACATCAGCTATAAACATTACTTGTAACCGCTTATTAATAATCTGCGAATAAGAAAGTGAACCTGCAAAAGAGTTCCTTGGAGTAGTAGGATAATTATCCCCCTCGCTGTTTCCACCATTATTTCTTAACTCTATAGGCGCTATTAGTGTAACCTGATCAAGATATGCCTGAAGTTTAGCAGAGAACTCTCCCATGCGGTTCTTCGTTTTTTTTGCAAACAAAATATTTGCTCCAAAGGATTGATAATCAAATTCGGTGGAAGAAGAGATTCCTGCAGAAATGGTCGATCCTTTTTTTTCATTTTCCGCACTCCAGTTGAGCGATGGATAGTAGCGGGTGTCGGCATGGGATGCGGAGCTATTTGCTTTTAGATCAATCATGTCGGAAGATGCCGAAGTGTAATGATCAATACCCATATCTAAAGTCAAACTTTGTTTCCGTTGCTTTTTATCGTATCGTACTAATTTTATATCAATGGAATTGGATATATCATTCAACTTTTCTGTACCGATTCCGCCGGTTACTGCCGAATTATCTCCATTTTGATTGTAATAACTGGATACAAGATTTATTTCATCCAATTTTAGTTTTCGAATAGCGTAACTTGTATCTGCAGGGTTGTTTTGCGAATAGGATTGCATCAATGCCATGAAGCCTGCTACTGTTAAATATATCCTTTTCATTTTTTTTTATTTAAATGTTAATTACAACCACAGCCACCACCTGATTTTCCTGCATTAGCCCCTGAGGCACCTTCACGATAAGACTGGAAATTCAGCTCTGTTTTTTCAATCTTCCGGTTACTTAGGATCATTTCTGAATCATTTAATCTATTTTTTTGGAATTCCTTTACTGTAGTGCAAGAGCATAATAACAGTGTAAGTATTCCACCGGCAAAAAATAGCAATTTAAAAATGGGAAACTGTTTCATTTTAGGTTGATGTTTTTAGATGTGAAAATCTTGTTGTTGTCATCAATGATAATGCAAGCCAATTGTTTGATTTGATTAATCATATTCAGTCCGGATTTTACCCCCATAATTGTTACGGGCGTAGCCATGGCATCGGCAATTTCTGCATTAGGGCTTATAATAGTTACACTCTTGATGCCCGAAACCGGAAGCCCTGTTTTAGGATCAATGGTATGCGAGTATTTCTTACCATCAATTATGACAAACTTTTCATAATTACCAGAAGTTGCGATCGCCATGTCGCTGATATTCAAATAGGAAAAGGGACGTTGTGCATGATCAGGACTGGCAATTCCTATGGTCCAGTCGCTTCCTTCAGCCTGCTTTCCCCAGGTGCTGATATCACCCGATGCATTTACTACACCACCAGTAACTCCCAATTTTTTCAACAACTGTCGGGTCATTTCTGCCGCATATCCCTTCCCGATTCCCCCAAAACCGATGCGCATACCTTTCTCCTTGAGAAAAACACTCCATTCTTTTTTGTTAAGGATCACATTTCTATAATTAATAAGTTGTACCCGGGATTTTGCAATTGCGGCATCAGGCAATTTCTTCATTTCTCTGTCAAAATTCCAAAGGCTTTTATCAACTGAGCCATAGGTAATATCAAAAGCGCCATCAGTAATATTGCTGATGCGAATACTTCTTTCGATGAGGTCAAAAACTTCCTGATCAACCTTTACAGGTTGTACTCCCGCAAATTTGTTCACCTGGTTGGTTTGGCTATCTTCGTTAAAGGTGGTCAGCAGTCCTTCAATCCGCTTAATTTCAAGAATAGCCATGTTGATCTTCTCATTTGCCCATTCTTCTTCCTCTGCAATTACCGTAATTTCAAAAGCATTGCCCATCAGCTTTTCAGCCCTTTTGAATTCTTTTGGCATAATGCTGATTATTTATAATTGTTACAGAGCCCTCTTATTTCATCGGTAAAAGAAGTTACATCATTCTTAGGTAAGCCATCCCATGTTTTTATCACTTTCCCATCGGCATCCATTAAAAGGGTAAAGGGGAACGATCCATTTGGATTGTATCGCTCAGCCAATACTTCATTTTGTTTCTGGATATCTATATTTACCTGATTTTTTTTATTCCTTGGGAAATCAGCATTAACTAATATCAGAAGGCTATCGGACATCTCTTTGAAATTCACGTTCTCAAAAATCTCCCTACGCATTTTTATACAAGGAATACACCAATCTGAACCGGAAAAATTCAATAAAATGAGTTGATGCTTATCCTTCGCATTTTTTTGAGCACTTTCAAAAATTGTCTGACCTTGAGCAAAAGAAGCCGACAATATTACACAGAGACCTATGATTATTTTTTTCATAGCTTTTTTTTAAAGAGCGCTTAGTTTTTAAGGTTTCTTTTAACGTACTTTAAACATCATTTATTGTTTTTTGTTGCACTTTATGTGATTTGAGATCAACAGTGTTCGAGCCGATAAATTATACGCTCATGCCGGTCTCTGAGTGCCCCAAAGAAATTTTCTTTGTCACTCCCGGGCATTAGTCGCATTAGCTCCTATAGCTCAGTTGAAACGGTTAGTTTGTATTTCCTGGTTATAAAGCGCGTAACAATAGCTGTCAAGTAGAAACTGACACAAATGGATATAATACTCCTGAAAGGCTTTGAAAAGGCCTTTACAACCATCGCAGACAATACCCTTTGCCTGCATCAGCATAAACTAAAACAGGTTTTGATTTTATAGTTTCGCGGCAGCCGGCACTTCGCCCGTCAATGCTTTCAGGAAAGCAACGATATCGTTTGTTTGTTCGGGAGTCAATTCCTTGTTTAATTCGGCTTTAGCCATTAAATGAACGGTTTTATCGAGTTCCCTTACACTGCCATCGTGCAGATATGGCCAGGTTTCGGCAATATTCCGGAGACTGGGTACCTTAAACATATATTTATCCGCTTCATTTTTGGTAGCATCCATTTTTCCCAGATCATCAACTGTGCTGCCCGTATAATCCTTATGTGTGCCGAATAACGGATATTTCTGGAACATGTTGCCACCAAGCAACGGGCCGTTATGACAAGCCGTACAACCTGTATTCATAAAGGTTTTGAGACCTGTTAACTCCTGATCTGACAAAACAGTATTATCGCCATTAAGAAACTGATCGAACCGGGAAGGTGTAAGCAGGGTGCGTTCAAAGGCACCTATGGCCTTGCGCATGCTTTCAAAATTCATGGCATCTTTTGCTTCAGGGAATGCAGCAGCGAACATCTTCTTGTAATTCCCATCTTTAGAGAGTCTTGCCATAACTACTGTTTCGCTGGGCATATTCATCTCCGCCGGGTTCATTACCGGGCCACCGGCCTGCTCTTCCACATCCTTCATGCGGCCATCCCAGAACTGCAGAAAATGCAGTGCTGAATTTAAGGTGGTTGGTGAGTTGCGGACACCTACCACGCCTTCATCTCCGGGGCTGGTTGCTTTGTTGTCAACACCATAGGTTGCCAAATCGTGGCAGGTATTACAGCTCTGGGTCTCTTTCATCGACAATCGATTGTCATAATACAAAGCCTTTCCAAGAATGACCTTTTCCGGGGTAACCGGATTCTCAGGGTTCACCGCCTCGGTGGGTAATGGCTGAAAAATATTTTTTGCCAATGTCATGATACTGTCGGCCTTCGTCATTTGTGAATCCTGGCTTACTTGTTTTTTGTTTGTACAGGCAATTGCAGCAACAAGCAGCAACATTAATGTAAAAAATATTGTTTTTTTCATGGGGAAGATTTTATGCTTCAAAGTTAATAAACTATAACAGGGTATGCTATTAACCCGCATTAAAGTTTTCCAGAATATGTTAAATAGCGGATATAGGACTCTGCCACCATCTTTATACTATTATATTTTTATCATTTCGTTGAAGGAAATGACACTCAAAGTTTGCCGTAATAAAGATGCAGACTATGGCAAATATATGGCTTTCCTATGTGGTTCTTCAAGGTTGGACTTTTCCGCAGCTTCTCTACGATAAATTAAATTGGGCGTATAGTCAATATTATTGATAATTAGAAAGAATGAGACATAGAGATTTCTCCCTTCAACCCTACGCTACCAGGTAGTTTTTGAGTCGAAATGATGGTCGCTTCTGTCATCAACCATAGAAGAAATGTCACCTCTATTGAGTGTAGCGACGGAGAGGTCTCTTTCAATATTCTTCATGAAATTGTCATGAAAGATATAAATGCCTGAAGCTGTGAATTTATTACATAGATTTTACAGATGTTATTAATAGGCATCGAAATCGAGGCTTAAAAATTTGATTCGATTGCTTTGTGGCATCCTTCTCTTATCTGTTAAATCTCTAAATATCAAGTTTAAAGGGGATGGTTTTAATTTTTCAGGAAATGGGAAGTAAAGCTTTTTTTTCCATGACAATTGTTCGTCCATACCCATCCAGATATTCATAGGATTGGGTCCTGTGTTTGACTTCGACTGAATATTTTCGGGTAGCATATCTATAGGAAAAGTTCCGAGCACGGCATGAATTCCAAATTTTCCTGTTGGCGCCAAAACTGTAAAATGATTTTTGTTCAGCTTCACCACATACCGGAGTTTTGGATTGTTTAGTCGCCATGCCAACAACTCTTTATCCCAATGTCGTGCATATTCATAGTCCTTAGTAAAACTCACATCAGGTGTCCCCATTCCGAATTTTACATCGAGCGGAGCAACGAGCGTAAACCCAAGATGCTTGAGAAAACCCGGAGTACTATTGGCATTGGCTACACCAATCACAAACTCATAGCCCGAAGCTAACCCAAGTTCAAATGTCTTTTCGGCAAGCAGGGTAAAGAGTTTTTTGCCCCTATGGTTTTCGTGGGTTGCCGAGTTGAGCGAAAGCAAACCTCTGGTTTTTTTGCCGTTCAATTGGACAACAATAGGCTGCGTAACATAATGCGCTGCCAGTTCGTTACCTGCCCAGGCGTTGAAACCAACCGCTGTGCCAACAGGATTTTTGTTGTATTCCCAATCCACAAATTCGGGTGTAAACGATGTTGAAGAGCCAAAAACAGCCGTGAGTAAATCTGCCGTTTCAATAGTTCCCTGTGGGGTTAAATCGATAGGCTTAAAAATGTATTCTGACATGGTTGGGATTTTAGTAGTAAATTTGCTTCATGATGCGAAATTAAAGCAAATTTGAAGAATGAATATGTTTAAGGTCGTCTTACTCTCTTTTTTTACCACTTTCCTCGTCACAAGCGGCCAGGTGTTATGGAAAATCGGACTTGAAAAAATTGGTGGATTTTACATCGCTGAAAAAAGTATTCTGGAAAATTTTGTCACAATAATTTCCAATGGTTGGATTTTTTCAGGCTTTGTCGTGTATGCCATTGCAACGGGTTTTTTCATGTGGCTTTTATCTAAATTTGAAATCAGCCTTGTGATTCCTATTTCGAGTGTGGCATTTATTTATTCGCTGATGGCCGGATACTGGATATTTCATGAAACCATTAGCCCACTCCGTATTGTAGGTGTGCTTTGCATCGTTTTTGGTGTTTTTTTGGTCGTCAGAAATTAAACACATGCAAAAATTCATCTCGTTTTCATGAACATGAACTTCGTTACTTTTGATATAGAGGAGTGGTATGCGGCCAATTATGGTAGTGTTGATTTGAGTCGGTTTTCTGATAAATCTTCACATCTCGAGCATGGAGTAGATCGGCTTCTAGACATATGTGCCCGGGCAAAAATTTCTTCAACCTGCTTTGTTGTTGGCGATATTGCCCGCGACAAACCCCATATTGTGAAGAAAATGTACCGTGCCGGCCACGAAATTGCATCGCACAGTTTTGCACACGAGCTTATTTATAATATGAGTCCGGAAGCGTTTGCAGCCGATTTGAAAATTTCGTGTGACCATCTTGAGCAAATTACCGGCGAAAAGGTTATCGGTTTCAGGGCTCCGTCATGGTCGGTAAAAGCCGAAACATTGCCCTGGTTTTATGAGGTTTTGCAGCAGCAGGGCATCCTTTATTCTTCCTCCGTTTTTCCGGGAAAAACCTACCTCTATGGCATTCCGGGCTTCCCCGAAAAAATTCATCAACCGGTAATTTCAGGTGTCGAACAAAAAGTTTGGGAAATTCCACAAACCCTGTTTTCGGTTGCAGGCAAAAAATTTGGTTTTAGTGGAGGGTTTTACTTGCGGGCATTGCCATCATGGTTCATTATCCATTTGATGAAAAGAAAAAACGAGGCGCAGAAAAACGTTTTTCTATACCTGCATCCACGCGAGATAGATCCGCAGGCACCCAGGCTTGAATTGCCTCTTATTGAACGGTTTATTCATTATTATGGAGTTGCCGGGTGCGAAAGAAAATTCACGAAAATTCTTCATCATTTTGACGGCACCTTCATTCCTATGGGCGACTACATCCGAAAACTATCAATGGAGAAATAAATGAACGGATATCGATGAATTGGAGGTGAATGAACAATATACACTTTTGGATAATCGTTAAATACGGCTACTTTTGTAGGATCAACCGCAGGTGAGGGATGTTTGAATCAAAGCTATTGATATGACAACATTTTTTAAGAAAAAAGATAAAAAAAAATACAGTTTCAGGCTTTCATTAGCGGTTTTACTGCTTTCGATTTTTTCGGTCTTATATAGCGATATAAACGTGTCGAAATGGAACACCAACAAAGGCATTATTGTACACGATATCACCCATTATAACGCCTATTTGCCCACGCTGTTTATTTATAAAGACATAAGTCTGAGCTTTTTCAACACAAACCCTAATGCCTTAGGACTCGGCTTTTATCCAAAAATAACCCAAACGGGTAAAAAAGCCATCGTAGCCACCTACGGAATGGCATTGCTGTATTCTCCTTTTTTCTTTGTCGGCCACGCCCTGGCTGAGCCTTTTGGCTACAAGGCAAACGGCCTGACTGCACCTTATCAAATGGCTTTGCAGTTCAGTAGCTTATTTTATTTTGCTATAGGACTGTTTTTTATGCGAAAAACACTCATGAAATACTTTAACGATAAAGTGATTGCTTTGGTGATGCTGGCCATTGTATTTGGATCGAATTTGTTTTGGTATGTTACCGGCGAAGCCCCAATGACCCACGCTTACAGCTTTTGTTTGATCACACTTTTCCTATTTGTAACCGATAAATGGGTAGATAAAACATCTGTTTGGTCAACCATTCAATTGGGTCTTTTGGCCGGACTCATTAGCCTTATCCGGCCAACCAATATTGTTGTGGTGCTTCTGTTGGTGCTATGGAAGGTTACAAGTTTCACCGACTTGAAAGACCGTTTTTTCATGCTCCTCAAGCACTGGCAATATATTTTTCTGATGATTTTGTTTGGCTTTTTTGTTTGGATGCCACAATTTTATTATTGGAAATTGGTTTCAGGACAGTATTTTTACTATTCCTATCCCGATGATCAGGGTTTTTTCTTTCTCAATCCTCAGTTGTTTAACAATCTATTCTCCTGGAGAAAAGGTTGGCTCATTTATACACCAGTGATGGCTTTCTCATTGATAGGAATGGTTTTATTGCATCGGGTGAACAAATTATTTTTTTGGCCGGTATTGGTTTATTTTCTTTTGAGCTGGTATATCCTTTCCTCCTGGTGGGATTGGTGGTACGGTGGAGGATTTGGCATGAGACCTTACATTGATTCTTACGGAGTGTTTGCGTTTGGTTTAGCGGCTTTTCTGACCTGGGCGTTCAGGCAACGAAAGTTTTTAAAAATTCCGTTGATCACCATTTTCGCTCTGGCACTCCTGCTCGGTGGCTACAACAATATGCGCTACCACTACTCATCTATCCATTTCGACAGCAACACCCGCGAAACCTATTTTGTTGACTTCTTTCAAGTACGACACACACCCGGTTATTGGAAATCGTTGAGAAAACCCGATTATAAACTCGCACGAAAAGGTATTTACCGCTATGAAGATGAATCAATTGAAAAATGATAGCTCCGGGACGATGCCTGAAATTGCGGTTGTTATTCCCACCTACAAAGCCACGCAACACCTGAATGAAGTGATTGAAGGAATACCTTCCTATATTCATCACATCATTGTGGTTGACGATCGTTGTCCGGAAAAATCAGGTGAAATTGCCCAAAAAATGGCTGAAACCGACCCAAGAATTCATGTTATCTTTCACGAGAAAAACAAAGGCGTTGGCGGCGCAATGGTCACCGGATATAAAGCTGCAATGGCGCTCAATTGCGGAATTGTGGTTAAAATGGATAGCGATAGCCAAATGGATCCATCCTATTTGCCTGAACTTCTTCATCCCATCATCGACAGCAAGGCGGCGTACGCCAAAGGCAATCGTTTTGTTGATTTTAAGGCTTTACGTTCCATGCCTACCCTTCGCCTGATGGGAAACAGCTTGTTGTCGTTTATGGTGAAAGCCTGTTCCGGCTATTGGAATATCATGGATCCCACCAACGGATACACCGCTATAAGTGCTGAGGCACTCAAAAAAATAAACTTAGACAAGGTAGCCAATGATTTTTTCTTTGAATCGGATATGTTGATCAGGTTGAACATTCAAAATGCAGTAATTAAGGATGTGGCTATTCCTGCACGCTATGGCAATGAAACAAGTAACCTTAGCATCCGGCGCATACTCTTAAAATTTCCTTTTCTGTTGACTAAAGGTCTCATCAAAAGATTTGTGTTGAAGTACCTGATTTTTGATTTTAATATGGCGTCTATTTACACCCTGATTGGTTTTCCAATGGTCATTTGGGGGCTTGTTTTTGGTATCTATAAATGGATTGAAAACTCAAGTCTGGCGGTTTCAACGCCCACCGGTACAGTGATGATGTCGGTGTTGCCATTGATTTTAGGAACACAATTTATTCTTGCCGCCATTAATATTGACATTCAATCCACACCAAAAAGCGAGTAGAAAATCAAAATCTTGATAGAATATTCTGAGCATTTTTTGCTCCACGCCATTCAAACCCCGGTATAATCTGATTATTAGAGGTTCCCGCCTCAATGTGTAATGGATGAAATTCGTTTTGAGCTATCTGATCTGAAAATGATGTCGTGCAGTAAGGTTTCTGACATCTTTCTTTGTTCTCAGTTCAACATACCCGCCAAAGCTTTGTTATGGTATATAATTGTCTTTTAAAAAGGGTTTAAATCATGTTCAATACCACCCGCATGGGCTTGCGGCGTTCGCTTCTGGCCTGGCTTCTGGTTTTCCTTCAGTTTCTGTTTATTGGCCTGGTCCTTATCAGCAGCCCAGTTACCCATCTTCAGTGGTGGGTAATTGCGATGATAATACTTGGTGTTGCCGTTGGATTGTGGGCCATACAGACCATTCGCCTTGGTAATTTCAACATTTCCCCCCTGTTGAAGCCCGGTGGCATTATGATTGCACATGGACCCTATCATTTTGTACGCCATCCCATGTACACCGCTATTCTTCTGGTTTGCTGGCCATTAGTGATCGGCCATTTTAGCTGGTGGAGGCTGGGCTTTGTTTTGACTCTTACCCTGGTGCTGGTTGTTAAACTACACCTTGAAGAAAGTTATCTCAAAAAAGCCTTTGTTGCTTACCGCGAATATACCCGGACTTCTAGGAAGTTGATTCCGTTTGTTTGGTAGTTTTGGGACAAGGGGAAGGGGAGAATTGGAGATAAGGGGAAAGTTAAAAGTTAAGGGCATAGGACCCCTTTTAGTGACCGGGAGATTCTTATAGCTAACGTAACGAGACCAACCGATTCCGGGGTGACAGATTTAAATCTTATAGTGAACTTACAAAAAACTACTAAATATTTGCAGTAAAGTGGAATAAAAAAACCGGCGATTCATCAGATGATTTGCCGGTTTTTTATCGATATGTTTTTTGCTACTGCCACGCCGATTCAAACTGCTGCAGGAAGCGTACATCGTTTTCGGAGAACATCCGCAGATCTTTCACATTGAAAACCAAATTGGTAATGCGTTCAACGCCAATACCAAAGGCAAAACCCGAATAGACTTCAGGATCAATACCGCAGTTTTTCAATACATTGGGATTTACCATGCCGCAACCGAGGATTTCTACCCAACCGGTGTATTTGCAAAAGCCGCAGCCCTTGCCACCGCAAAGGTTGCATGAAATATCCATCTCTGCGGAAGGTTCGGTAAACGGGAAATAAGATGGTCGCAACCGGATGCGGGTATCTTCGCTGAACATCTCCTTTGCAAAATAGAGCATGGTCTGGCGCAGGTCGGCGAAGCTCACGTTTTTATCCACATACAAGCCTTCCACCTGGTGAAAGAAGCAGTGGGCGCGCGCCGAAATAGCCTCGTTACGGTAAACCCTTCCCGGGAAGGTCATGCGGATGGGCGGTTTGGTCGTTTCCATCACCCGAACCTGAACGCTGCTGGTGTGGGTGCGCAGCACGATGTCGGGGTCTTTTTCTATGAAAAAAGTATCCTGCATATCTCGGGCCGGGTGTTCGGGTGCGAAGTTGAGTGCTGAAAAGTTGTGCCAATCATCCTCAATTTCCGGCCCTTCTGCCACGGTGAAACCAATGCGTGCAAAGGTTTCTATCATACGATTTCGGATAATCATCAGCGGATGACGTGAACCTGCATCCCGGAAGTTTACCGGTAAGGTCAGATCCTGCTCCGGAGCTGAAGATTGCTGTTGTCCTTCCAGACTTTCGCGAAGACCATCGAGCTTCTGTTGAAACTGCTGTTTCAGGTCGTTGAGCAAAACACCCATGGTGCGACGCTCTTCGGATGGCACAGTTTTGAAATCAGCAAACAGATCGTTAAGTATTCCTTTTTTTCCGGAATACTTAATCCGGAACTGTTCCAGTTCTTCTTTAGTGGTGGCTGCAAATGATTCAATTTCAGCCAGGTAATTATTTATTTTGTCCTTCATTAACGATTATTTTTGCCACTAAGGCACTAAGGCACAAAGTTTCACTAAATTATTTTTGAAAAGATGGTGTGCTAGCGTGCGTTTCCTAACTCGTGCCAACGTAGTACTTTTTCATTTGTTGTCTCCGCTATTTCCCGTTTTCGGATCAACATTCCCGAAATGATACTATGGCACTATGTTATTCTTGAAAAGATGTCAGATTATTTGATCACCGTAATTTTCATTTTCACATCTTTCAGCGGTTTATTGCCGGGCCCGGTTTGAACAGCAGCAATTTTATCAACCACGTCAAGTCCCTCAATTACTTCACCAAAAACAGTGTAATCATCATCCAGGCGAGGCACCCCACCAATAGTTTTATAAATTTCCCGGCGCTCCGGGCTAATTACTTTGACTTCTTGGTTCATCTGAGCGTCAGTTAAAATAGTTCCCTGGACAATGTAAAACTGAGAACCGGACGAAGCTTTTTCGGGGTTTACCTGATCGGGTTGGCGGGCTGCAGCCAGTGCGCCTTTTTTATGAAAACATTTACCTACAAACTCCGCAGGTACCTTGTAACCAGGATCATTCATTTTGTCATCCTTACCACCGCCCTGAATCATAAAGTTATTAATCACCCGGTGAAAAATTGAACCATTGTACCAACCCTGATTCACTAATTTTATGAAATTATCCCGGTGCAAAGGTGTTTCATTGAAGAGCACGGCTGTCATGTTACCGTATTCGGTTTCAATTAAAACTTTGGTTTGTTTGGGAGTGGCCGGCGTTTTGGTGGCCTGTGCAAATGCTGAAGTTGCAGCAATCGTTGCTATCACGATAAATAAACTCAGTTTTTTCATGTGGAGAGGTTTTATTGAATTCAACAATTTCTTTAAGGAGTGCAAATTTACGCAAAATCTATATTAGGCGTGCATTTATACTGGATGCATGTGATCAAGTGTATTTATTTATTTGAAAAACAAAAGATTCCGCCCACATCTGTCAGTTCTCCCTGGTATAGTTCCCGCATCCGAAATCCACTTACGCGGATAAAAGTTTCTATTCGCTCTTTGTCAGGATGAAAGGCAAGGCTTCCCGAAATCAAAAGTTCATCGTTTAAAACCCCGCAACATCCGGGGAAAAAGCCATATTTGTGGCCGCGAAGCTTGACAGGCTTTGGGTCAACATACAACACCTCTTTCCCTTCCGCGATAAGCACTTTCTCAATTCCTTTATCCGAAGTTATGAATGTGTTCTTATCCAATGGAATCAAATTACAGCGCGTATATCCCTGATTTACATGGAGGTGTTTCCTTCCGGGAAAGGCTTCAAAAAGGACCGGATCGGTAATTTTTAGGTTGTGGATAATGAACTCCGATGTAACCACTGCATTGTAACGGGCGGAATCAGGGTAAACCTTCCCGGGATTTGATTCGCCGATAAAAAACCGGACACCTGCGTTGGATAATTTATCCCTGATTTCATCCGGTAAGCCGGGGGCAACCACCAAACCTTCATCGCTCTTGCACATAAAAATATCCGAGTGACCGCTGATGGATTTATACACAAAACCATCCGGTTGGAGATACTGAGGATTTCCAATGTTCTTCAGGGCATTTTTTGCCGGCAGGGGCAGGCGTTTATCTGTTATAATCAGGGGTAGTTCACTTTTTGGGATATCATCAACCACAAATTCGACCTTGATGAAATGGCTTTCCAGCATTTTCCGGTTGGATGAATCATGGCCTATGGCAAAACGCAATTCGTTCGCCGGAACCGGGATTCGGATATTGCTGCCTTGGGGTTGCTGTTCAATCAACGGTAGAAGTTTCTCTTTCCAGCGATGCGTTTCAACCAATTCGCGAAAAGCAGGATGAAACGGACCGGCCAGCAATTCACTGCCATCAAGTATGCCTTCCGAAGGATGTAAGCCTAAACGGATTACTTCAACATTCCCTTCCCTGAAAATTTCAAGCAATTTTGACGAAATTTCAACGGCTTCTTCCAGCGTTTGTGGTTGATATTCTCCCCTTTCCCATCGTGCAGCCAGTTCAGTGCCACGTATTACCAAAGTGGGATAAATTCGGGTACAATGGGCACCCAATTCTACAATTCGTTTTGCTGTATGTATTGACTTTTCTACCGTATCGCCCGGAAGTCCGGTCATCATTTGCAACCCAAGTTCAAAGCCGGATGAGCGGATCAGGGCGGAAGCTTTTTCTACATCGGCTACGGTATGTCCCCGTCCTGAAAGTCGCAGCACCTCTTCATCAAGCGATTGAGCACCCAACTCAATGGTTGTAACCCCAAAGCGTTTCAGTCTGTCCAGAACCTCGTCGTCAATATAATCGGGCCGGGTGCTGAGGCGGATACCGTGAACTTTAAAGGTGGTTGAGCCTGCCTGACTGCGTCTTGCAGACAGGCGTAGCCGAGGCCATCCTGTCCCCGATCCGTAATCTGAAGTTTTTGAGGTGGAATCTTTTTTGGGTGCAGTGATTTCAAGTCCGCTGCTTATGGCGGTCTCGTCTGCGCGTTGTGTGGTGGTTTCGACTGCGCTCAACCACCAAGAATGGTAATTGAAGATTGAAATCACTTTGGTGTTAACGCCGCTTGCAGCGGTGGTTGAGCGTAGTCGAAACCATCGCTTTATCAGAAATTCATTGGCCACAGCCAGATACCTCTCCTGTAATTCAGATTCAATTCCTGTAAAGCTGCCACCAAAAAAGCCAATTTCGATGTGTGTATCCTTTTCAGGGATGGTTTTAAGGTGTTCGAGTATAATTTCACGCACTTCTTCCGGCTCCGGCTGGTGCTGACATCCCGAAATGCTGTGTTGGTTGCAAAACACGCAGCGATTTGGGCAAGCCAGCTCAGGAACGAATATGGGAATGGTGTAGTGTTTCACGATTGTGGATTTCGAAATAAGAAACCACGCAACGACGCAACGACGCAAAGAAACGCAATGCTTTTTTTCATTATTACAACACCAATAAACTATTAATTCTGATCCTAAAAGAAGATTTCAGTTTTTGCTTCCTATCTCCTTGTCTTCCTGTCCCCTTGTTCCCTTGACTTAGTCTAAACAGATGACTATTCCTGAAACTCAGGCATTCAGGTCTGTAGATTTTAAACGTCCCTCGTCCCTTTTTCGTCCCTCGTCCCTTTTTCGTCCCCTGTCCCTAATCTTCTCCCCTTGTCTCCCCGTCCCCTTGTCCCCTTGTCCCCTTGTCCTAAACTAAACAGATGACTATACCTCAAACTCAGGAATTAAGTTCCACAATTTTAAGAATAACCTGCGTTGCTTTCTCCATTGATTCCAGCGGAACAAATTCAAATTTACCATGGAAGTTATGCCCGCCGGCAAAAATATTTGGGCAGGGCAATCCCATGTAACTCAGACGTGAACCGTCGGTGCCACCGCGGATGGGTTTTATTTTTGCTTCAATGCCCAGTTCAACCATCGCCTTGCGGGCCGTTTCCACAATATGATACTGAGGTTCAACCATTTCACGCATGTTGTAGTATTGATCTTTCAGTTCAAGGATAAAACAGCCTTCGCCGTAACGTTGGTTCATAAAATCGGCACACTGCTGCATGGTTTCTTTGCGCTTTTCAAACAACTGGCGGTCGTGGTCACGCACAATGTATTGGATAGCGGCTTTTTCTACCGAACCTTCACATTTCATCAAATGGAAAAATCCTTCATAATCCTGGGTAAATTCCGGACGGTCGAAAACGGGTAAAAGGGCATTGAATTCCATGGCCATCAACAGGGCATTCTGCATTTTTCCCTTTGCATAACCGGGATGGATATTCCTTCCCTGAATATTCACTTTTGCGCTGGCCGCGTTGAAATTTTCAAATTCCAACTCTCCGATTTCTCCGCCATCCATGGTGTAAGCCCAGTCGGCACCAAATTTCTTCACATCAAAATGATCAACCCCGCGGCCAATTTCTTCATCGGGTGTGAACCCAATCTTAATCGGGCCATGCTTGATTTCAGGATGCTTCACCAGGTATTCAATGGCGGTGATAATCTCGGTGATGCCCGCTTTGTCATCTGCGCCAAGCAAAGTGGTACCATCGGTACAAATAAGCGTTTGGCCGGCATACTGCTTCATTTCGGGAAATTCTCTGGGTGAAAGCGTCAGGTTCAATTCCTGGTTAAGCAACACATCACCGCCGTCATAATTTTCTATAATCTGCGGCTTTATATCATTGCCCGGCATATCAGGGCTGGTATCCACATGCGCTACAAACCCGATCACTGGTCCGGTTTTGCCATTGTTCGCGGGAAGCGTCCCCATTACATATCCTTTCTCGTCCATGCTCACTTCCGAAAGCCCAAGGGCAATCATGTCGTTGTGCAACATCCGCAGTAGCGTAAGCTGTTTTTCGGTGCTGGGACAGGTTTCAGAGCTTTCGTCACTCTGGGTGTCAATACTCACGTATTTCAGGAATCGGTCTTTGATGGTATTTTTCATTTTACTAAGGTTGAAAGATTCATAATAAGGTTGATTTCAGAAGTAAGAAGCAGGAAGTAGGAAGTATTCCCGTCTCCTTATCCCCTTGTCTCCATCTCCCCTTGTCCTCTACTCTTGCTCTGGCTTCGCCCGAAGCGCTTCCCAAATCATATAGCCACAAATTATGGCAAACATCAGCAGGCCAAATGCTTCGGCAGTGTGCGATTCGAACCATTCGGCATTCACAAAATTGATGCCTCCGAATTTCAGCATGGCACTAACCACGCCCATCAGGGCGCCACCGGCAATAAACCCGGAAGCAATCAGGGTGCCTCGTTCTTTGCGCGACTGGTTGAGTTTCTCATCCTTTGAACGGGTGGTTACGTACCAGGCTATAATACCACCAACCAATAGTGGCGTATTAAGTTCAATCGGGATAAACATGCCCAGGGCAAATGCCAGGGCAGGTACACCAATCATGGTGAGAATCAGCGACATAAAAGCGCCACCTGCATAGAGCAACCATGGTGCGGGTTTGCCCGACATCATGGGTTCAATTACCGCGGCCATGGCGTTGGCCTGAGGTGCTACCAAAGCGCCTTCACCGGTAAAACCATAAGTTTTATTCAAAATCATAATCACACCGCCCACGGTGGCCGCCGAAACGATGGTACCGAGAAATTTCCAGGTTTGCTGCTTGTAGGGTGATGTGCCCAGCCAGTAACCAATTTTAAGGTCGGTGATGAAACCGCCCGCCATAGAAAGCGCGGTACAAACCACACCTCCGATAATCAACGCAGCCACCATGCCTGCGGTTCCCGAAAGACCAGCCCAAACCAGCACCAGCGAGGTGATAATCAGTGTCATTAGGGTCATCCCTGAAACCGGGTTGGTCCCTACAATGGCGATGGCATTGGCTGCCACGGTGGTAAACAGAAAAGCAATTACCATAACAATGCCAAGGGCAATCAGGGCCTGAGTCAGGTTATTCACCACGCCAAACATAAAGAATACGAATATAACAACTGCAGTGAGCACTATCCCGATCAAAATGATTTTCATGGGGATGTCACGTTGGGTGCGTTTGGTTTCGGCCGACATCGTCTGTTTGCCGCCCAGTTCTTTGAAAGCCAGTCCGAAAGCATCACGGATAATGCCGGATGACCGGACAATGCCTATAACTCCGGCCATGGCAATGCCACCAATACCAATCTGCCGCACATAGTTGCGGAATATTTCTTCGGGAGACATATCGGCCAGCAGGGCTGTAACATTGGCACCTACGGCAATCGTTTGACCATCAGCAAAATGAGAAATAACAGGAATCAGCACATACCAGCCAACAAATGAGCCGGCAGTAATGATGGCCGCGTACTTCAGTCCGATGATGTAGCCGAGGCCCATGACGGCCGCGCCCACGTTCATCTTAAAAACAATTTTGAATTTGTCGGCAACCATTTCACCGACAGGGATCACACGGGAGGTAAATACTTCACTCCACCAACCGAAAGTGGCGATGATAAAGTCATAAATACCACCAATCAATCCGGCTACGAGTAAAAGCCGGGCCTGTGAACCGCCTTTTTCGCCCGAAACCAACACTTCGGTTGTGGCAGTCGCTTCAGGAAAGGGATATTTGCCATGCATATCCGAAACGAAATATTTCCGGAAAGGGATCAAAAACAGAATGCCCAGGAAGCCGCCCAGCAGCGAAGAGAGGAAGACCTGGTAAAAGTGGGCCTCGAGGTTAAGGATGTATAGCGCAGGCAAGGTAAATATAGCTCCTGCCACAATTACACCTGAGCTGGCCCCGATGGATTGTATAATCACGTTTTCGCCAAGGGCATTTTTCCGTTTAGATACTGTGGATAAGCCCACGGCAATAATGGCAATGGGAATGGCAGCTTCAAACACCTGGCCAATTTTCAACCCCAGATAAGCCGCGGCAGCCGAGAAAATCACCGCCATCAGTAAACCCAGCAATACCGAGCGCAGGTTTACTTCGGGCACTGCTTTATTGGCAGGCATTACGGGTTTGTACTCTTCGCCTGGCTTAAGCTCGCTGTAGGCATTGTCGGGCAGGCCCTTGATTTCCTGTTTGTGGTCTTCCATAGTGATTTTGTTTTGGAACAGAAGGCAAATTTAAGGTTTTCATGGTTTTAATTACATCTCTATGATTTTGTTGAGATAAAATTTCAGGCAGAAGGGTGGAATTATGGAATAGTGGAATAATGAGGGGATTATGGAATGCCTGCGGCAGGAAGGTGGTTAGTTGGAATATTGGAAGCTTGCCCGCCAAAGCCTGACAGCCTATGGATGGCGAAGCGGCGGAGGGATTGGAATGATGGGGGATTGGGGAAATGTGAAATTTCTTTGGTTGGAATGAGAAGTTTTAAATCGAAGAACTTCTTTCCCATTTCGGAATTTATTAAATTTGCAAAAAAGAAAACCATCATGATAAATAATGAGTTAGCCATTTTTCAATCCGAATCAAAAGAGAAACTGAAACTTTTACTCAGGTATGCGAAAGAACTTGGAATTAAGTCAAAGGTGCTTTCGGCTGAGGAATCAGAAGACTTATATATTTCTTTTGCAATTGATGAAGGCATGAAGACCGCTGATGCATCACGGGAAGATGTGATGAATTTATTGCACAAATGAAAATCGCATTCAAAACCAGTTTCGTGCGCGATTTGAAAAAAATCCGAAACGATAGATTATTAAATCAGGTTAGAAATACAATAGATAAGTTAGAAAATAGTAATGACATTGCCGAATTGTCAAATATCAAACAGTTAAAAGGCTCGGCAAATCACTATCGGATAAGAATTGGAAATTATAGAATTGGATTGGCATTGGTAGAAGATACATTGTATTTTGTGCGATGCCTTCCCAGAAAAGATATTTATAAACGTTTCCCATAGAGTTCCATAAGGAAAGCCATTGTGCCAGATTCATAAAGTTTAAGCTTCTAAATTCGGGTGGTAATTTCCTCTTATGACCTTTTGTAAGTAAGAAGCGTAGCTATAAAAACACGCTTTTAATGGAAAAATCTGGAGTCAGATTCCATATTTTTCTATAATTTCAATAATAATACACAATCTATTGACTATTAGATTATTAGAAACTTGTCTGCCTCTGGCAGATTAGAAATTCTACATCCGCTTCATTACCTTCTCCCATGTTTCAGTAATCAGGAAACTTTCATCGAAGAAGGATATCATTTGTTCAAATCGTTTCATGGGCAAGGCAAACGATAGGGTATCCGGAGGCACACACGGTCGTGCCGAAGGATCAAACATACCTATAACGGCGCGGGGCTTTTCAGCTTCTATTTCCAGGTATGGAAAATGCACAATAGAGCTGCATCCTGCACCGAACGGGCAGAATACGGCATTGCCATCGGGCCGGTCGAAGTTGGCAAGTGTAAACAATCCCGAAAGCACATTGGGTGTGGCAAAGAAGATAACCACATCCGGCTCATCATCGGGCAACAACATATCCCAACGCTTAAACACGATGTTTTTCCCTTCGATGGGAAGTGTTACCTGATTTTTCATGATTTCCCGAACCATTTCTGGGGTTTGAATGTAGCGTTCCCCTTCCATGGTTTCATTGCCGCACGACAGAAAATACTCAAATCCCGGACGCATTTTGTCGGCATAACCCAGGTACCTTCTGGCACCGCCACAGGCAATGGATCTGGCATTAAAGGCAACCGATGCTCCTTTGCGCACCCTTGCCAATTCGCAAATTATGCAGCTCCGGCCTTTGGCATCCGGCGCCATCGTAGCTTCTGCATTCCCATGGGTATAAGAAGCGGTAATGGGCAATTCAGCCTGAGGGAAATATTTATTCCATTGACTGATAAAATGGGATTGAAGTTCGGTGTTCATAGAAAAAAATTTGTGATAAGCACAGGTAGATTTACTATGGGAATGAATGAAAATTGTTGTCATCCATTAAACCGGCATCTTTTAAAGTGTTGAAAACGAATTTACCCTAAAACAATCTCAATGCGCTCATCCTCAAATTCCACCTTATCACCGGGGAATAGTTTCTTGCGTTTTTGCAACTCAACGTTTCCATTCACCTTCACCAAACCGGATGTAATCACCTGGTTGGCCTCTCCCCCACTTTCAACCAGATTCAGTAGTTTCAGCAACTGGTTCAGTTGTATGTAATCATAACCCTGTAGTTCAAACGAAGTCATAGAAGTGCTTTTTGCAAAAATAGCAGAAAAGGTCCGGGTAAACAGCAAAATGCGGCGTTATTTATGAAGAATTCATACGATGAAAGGGATTATTCGTCCTGTAAGACAGACCAATCCACCCACATTGCTTACTTTTGCGCCTTTAACAGAAAATGAATATGCAAGCTGACTTTACCCCCACTGTTTATCAATTACAATCCCAGGCCACTGGCCGCATTTTTAATGATAATGGCTGGACCCTGGATGCTCCCAATGAAGAAAAGCCTGCGCTTATCCGGGCACTTTATGAAAAGAAACAGTTGCAGTTGCGGGGGCCGGAGTGTGGTCTTTATACTTATGCGGACTGGCTTCCCATTAAACGGATATTACATGGCTCATCGGCGCCGGTTACCTATAAAAGTGAAGGATTGGCCCGGCTTCTGGGAATGAGTAACCTGTGGATAACCTACAGTGGTTACTGGCCCGAGCGGAATGCTGCAATGACCACCTGTTCCTTTAAAGAAACAGAGGCCTATTCCGTTTGTGGCAGGATGGATGCTTCACAAAATCAGGTGCTTGTGGTGGCTTCTGCCGGAAATACAGCAAGGGCTTTTGCTAAAGTATGCTCCGACAATAATATTCCGTTGTTGCTATGTGTTCCTCACGATTATATCAATGCCCTGTGGTTCGAGAAACCGTTGAATGATTGCGTGAAGCTTGCTGTTACAGCTTTTGGCAGCGATTATTTTGATGCTATTCACCTGTCAAACTTAGCCGCGAAGTGCGATGGTTTTTTGGCTGAGGGTGGTGCGAAAAATGTGGCCCGCAGGGATGGCATGGGCACCACAACCCTGTCAGCCGTTTCTACCATTGGCCGTATTCCCGATTATTATTTTCAGGCGGTGGGCAGCGGCACCGGCGCGATTGCTGCCTGGGAGACCAATCTACGTTTGATTGAGGATGGCCGTTTTGGTACAAATAAAATGAAACTGATGGTTTCACAGAATAGTCCCTTCCTGCCGATTTATGAAGCATGGAAAGCGCAATCGCGTGAAATGCTTCCATACGATGATGCACTGGCCCGTGAACACGTTACAGAAATTGATGCCAAGGTCCTTTCAAACCGCAAACCACCCTATCCAATTATTGGTGGATTGTTTGATGCCATGACTGATGCCGGAGGAGATGTTTTAATTGCGACCAATCTCGAAGCCCGCCTGGCTAAAGAGTTATTTCTCACAACCGAAGGCATTGACATTTATTCGGCCTCTGCTGTTGCAACCGCTTCGCTTATAAAAGCGCTGAACGAAGGCATGATAGATAAGGATGCACTTGTGATGCTCAACATTACCGGAGGAGGAGAAGAACGTTTCAAAAGAGAACATAGCCTCTTTTACCTTAAACCCGATCTGTTTTTTGGTATTCAACCCGAAATGGAAGAGGTGAAGGAAAAGCTGGCCGGTTTGAAGTGGTAGAATTCAGGGAATAGGGAATAAGGAATAGGTTGTATAGTGGGGAAATAGTGTTCCCCTCGTCCCTTTTTCAGACGCCCCTCGTCCCAAATTTATGAATAGGCAGTTGGCAAAAAAGCAGTTGGCAAGCACAAACGTCCCTCGTCCCTTTTCTCCCCTTGTCTCCATTTCTTCGTGTCTCCTTGTCCAACTTCACACGTCCCTCGTCCCTTTTTTGATGTAATCTGAATTCTGAATTCGGCAATCATTAATTCCCGAGATACACCATCTTCTTCACATGCACGAACTTCCCGGTATTCAGCACCAGATAATAAATTCCCGCAGGCTTTGAAGTTGCATCCCAATCGTATGCGTATTTACCTTCGGGAAATGTCCCGTCAACAATGGTATCCAATACATCGCCATTCATGTCGCGGACATGCAGGAAAACCCGTGAGGTCTCTTTCAGGCTGTAAACAATATGTGTGGTTGAATTGAATGGATTGGGGCTGTTTTGGTCCAAAATTGAATTACTTATTGCCAGGGGCTCATTCACAGCTGCAGCCGAAAGTGAAGGGCTACCGGCCTGAAGCCATGCCGTGTAAATCAGGTTGGCCAGGGAATGCGACGCACGCTCGAAAAGCGGAATGGTAAAACTTTTGCTTTTATCCCACAGCGCATTCTTATAGGTAGAAGACGAGTAATCGGTTGAAAGGCTTTTGGCATAATTATCTGCAGCCAGAATGGAATCACAATAGGAATTATTGAGGTACAGATAATCAAAAATATATTGTTCAACGTTGGTGACTTCTATCGCAGAACTGCCTGAATAATTAAACTGCGAAATAAACGCATTAATCATCGCAGATTCATAGCGTGAATGAATGCCGGTATTACCGGTAAACTGGCCGTTGTAATTGCGGGTAACATGCATGGGCATGTGTCCATCAGCAACATAATGGCCCAGGTCGGCAGCGAAGATCTGTGCATTTTCAAAATCACCTCGTTGCATACAGTTGCGCAGTGAATCGAATGACGCCAGAGTAGCCCAGGGAAGAATGCCATTGTCAAACACGAAAGTTGTGCCATATATGTTGATGGCCGAGTCAAACGTTTGAGGAATGCGGCCAGTGGCAATAAATTCGGCGTAATTATCAATGTCAATATAGTGCTTTGGTCCTTCGGTGGGGTCGGTGTCCTTACGGTAATCGGCATCAGAAGCATGATCACGGATGAAACCCACCCATGCCTGAAATCCCTGCATTTGTTCATTAAAGGACAATGCAACTGCTTCGCTGATTTTCCGGTGACCGGTTGAACCCCAGCTTGCAAGCAGTATAGTAAGAAGAAGTAAAATTGCAGTTGAGAAAAAGTGCTTTTTCAAGACCTTGAGATTTAAATGAGACCGGGCAAAAGTAGGAAAAAACATTATAAGCGGCAGGACTCTAAACTCATTGTTTAGTTCCAATTTATTACTTTGCTATGGCGGGATGGGTGGTTATAGTTTTTTGAATAGTTAAATATTTTCGACAATTTAACAAATGAAGGTGCAATTTTAATCATGAACCGCCGACTCAGATGGTCTCGACTCTGGTCTGTCACCGTGCATTTACGGTGGTTGATTTTTGCATGGTGAGCCAACGGGTAAGCTTAGTCGAACCTTCGTCGAACTCAAACAAATACGGTGGAATTTGGTGGTTCAAAAATATTTGAGGAGGTAGAAATATGACAATCTGGATCTTTTTTATAACCCATGAGTCTGGGTGATTTTGAGGGTTAGCTATGGAATCAGATGACTCTTCTTGCCAAAACTACTACACTCAACTTCAGGAACTTTCTGTCTCTCCCTTTTTGGATTCCCGGAGTTTTTTTTCTACATTTGTAGTGCAGTGGGGTAGAAGGCAATGATAATTTGCTGAATAGCAAATAATTGACTCTATATCCATCTGTTTCTTTGATTCATCTTTTCGTGTTTATAGCTTTTACTGCTTGTGCGAAACATTAGTTCATAACTTTTGTGCCTTTATTTGATCTTCTGGCTCAATCGCACATTACTGAATTGTCGCTAACTATGGATAAATCCAAAGTACTTGTATTGCTTTCCTTCCTTATTATCCTGTCCAATTTCTGCATAGGTGCTGCAAATATGGCTTCTGCCGATTTATTGGCTTCCCGGGATTCGGTTCAAAATGTATTTAAAACCAGGATTGTTGATGCCGCCAATGACAACGTGAAGCGCATAGAAGCTCATTTTGAATTTGGAGCGTACCTCGACAATGAAGGAGAAACGGAAGCTTCTATACTGCAGTTTGAAACAGCCCTCCGTATCGCTCAAAGCATTGAAAACGACCAACAAATTGCAAGGATTGGTAATTATCTGGCAAATATGTATGCGGCTACCGGAAATTTCAAGGCATCAAATGAAACCTATATTATTGCATTGAAAAGTGCCGAAAAAATGAATAATAGCGGCGAAATTGCAAAAATCAGCATGAATCTCGCCAGCAATTACAATTATACCGGTGAATACGAAAAAGCCATCGAACACGGGCTTTATGCACTAAAAACGAAAGAAACCACCCAAAACCTCGAGCGTATCTGCTACCATTACATCGCCATGGGCAACATATTCAGGGAAAACAACAATACAGTAAAATGGGAAGAATACGTGCAAAAAGCCTACAAAATGAAGGATGTGGAAGGTTGCGCTTCTTTTGGTGATCTTGCAAAGATATACAACAGTCTGGGAGGAATTGCGGTGCAGAAAGGGGAACTCGAAAAGGGCTTACTTTATTACGATACGCTTTTCGCGATAAGCAAAGAAGCCGGATACGAGCAGGGAATTTGTACTGCGTTGACCAATAGTGCCGGCGTTTATAAGCAACTCGGGAACTATGAAAAGGCGCTGGAAATGACGACCGAAGCAGAGAGGTATTTTGGCGACAATCCGTATGATGTACTCTTTAATAATAATTTCAAGGCTGAAGTTTACCAATTGCAGGGTCAGTTCATGAAGGGTCTTGAACTGGCGAGCGAGAATCTTAAAATTGAGGAAATCGAAAACTATTCGACCGAGAAGCTGAAGACCCTGCAGTTGCTGTATGAGTTGAATTATCATCTGAAAAACTGGGACAAGGCATTTTATTGGAACGATTCGCTTCGGGCAACCGAAAGCAGGTTGAGAGATGAAGATATCCGCCAATCTTTAGAAGAACTGGAAACAAGATACGAAACCGAGAAGAAAGAGCAAAAAATAGAATTGCTGACTACAGAAAATAAGCTGAAAAACCAGCGGATAAACGCAGGGGTTGCCTTGTTGGTCGTTCTGTTGATTGTTATTTTACTGATTGTTTACATACAGCAAATCCGTAAAAAACAGGCACGACTTATTCAGAATGACTTACGGCAACAGGTACTTCGCACTCAGATGAACCCGCATTTTATTTTCAATGTTCTTGGTTCCATCCAGAATTTCATGTTGCAAAACGATAACAGAAAAGCCTCTGATTACCTTTCGCAGTTTGCAATACTCACCCGCGCTACTTTGAACAATTCGGCTTCCGAAACCATTTCACTGGCCGATGAAATTGAGATGCTGAAAAATTATATTGAGCTGGAGAAAATGCGGTGTGCCGATAAATTTGACTACGCGATTCATTATGATGAAGCGCTGGAGATTGATTTTATCCAGATTCCACCCATGCTGATACAGCCTTTTGTTGAAAATTCAATTAAACACGGATTTAAGAACCTCGAAGGGCATGGTTTCTTAAGCCTGAAAATTACTGACAAGGTCGGATGGGTTGAATTTGTGATTGAAGACAATGGCGCAGGGATTCAGGAGAATAGCTCAAAGCCCGAAACGCATTTGTCCATGGCAAATACCATTTTTGAAAAACGGCGGAAACTCATTCAACAAAAGCACAATAAAGACTTCAAATTTGAAAAGGTGAATCTGAAAGATACAAATCCTGAACTGTCGGGTGTGCGGATAAGCATTCAAATTCCAATTCTGAACGATGATTAAAGCCATTATTATTGACGATGACACCGCGATGCAGGCAGTAAACAGCCGTTTGTTGTCGGAGTATTTCCCTGAAATAAAACTCGTAGGAACAGCCAATTCTATCAAAAGCGGTATTGAATTAATCCGGGCAGAAAACCCTGATCTGGTTTTGCTCGACATTGAATTATCAGATGGGACCGGTTTCCAGCTTTTGCAGAAATTGCAACCTTACAATTTTAAAGTGGTGTTTATCACCGGGTTTGATTCGTTTGGCATCAAAGCCATAAAGTTTAGTGCGCTTGACTATATTTTAAAACCCGTTAACGAAACCGAGTTTCAACAGGCCATTCAGCGCGCGGTAAAGTTGATTGAGAAAAACGAAAGTGCCCTGCCTCAATTAGAGGTGCTGATGGAATCGTTTAAACAGGAAATGCATTCGAAAAAAATAGTGCTGCGTACTGCTGACACCATGCATATTATTGATATTTCGGATATCTGTTTTTGTAAAAGCGACAACAGCTACACTACATTTTATTTTGAAGATGACGAACCCATCCTTGTTTCAAAAGGCCTGAAAGAATACGAAAGCCTGCTGTCAGGCCATGGTTTCTTTCGCCCCCACCAAAGCTACCTGGTAAACCTGAACCATGTAAAAAAAGTAGATAAGAGTGATGGCGGGTTTATCATTATGAAAAACAAAAAGGAGATCCCCGTTTCCATGCGGCAGATGAAAAACCTGGTTGGGCTGCTGGAGCAGTTGTGATTAATTTGTTTTCTCTTTCAAAATAGTTCATAAATATTTATTCCACGCAAAGACGCAAAGACGCAACGCATTTGTTTTGTATTTCTTGAAAACGAATTAACAAAATCTCGAGAATTTAGAATTTATTTATTAGAGGTTCATTAACGGAGTATTTCCCAAAAAAAACCTGCGCATTCAAACCCAAAGCCAGCGAATTCAAGTTTGCCACCCTTTTTATGTCCTCAGCTATTTCCTTTGTAGAAAAAAGGGAAATGCCAGCATCGCACCGAATTACACTTAACACCCTGAATGCCATCCATCTGGTGATGAAACAGGATATTCTGTATTGCAAGTGCAACAACAGTTCCACCACATTCTACCTTACCAACCACGAGCCTATTGTTGTTTCACACAGCATATCGGAGATTGAGAAACAGTTGGGGAGTGAATCCTTTTTCCGCACGCATCAATCCTACCTGGTCAACATCAACCACATAAGGGAAATCAACAAAACAGACAATTATTCAATACTGCTTTCCGATAATTCGCACATTCCAACCGCGACCCGAAAGCGGAAAGAGATCATTCAAATTCTGCTGGATAAGTAGCGAATTCAAGGCGAAGCTCTGCACATTCAAATTTGTTAATTCAGCCAAGCAACAATCACAATAGATTTACACTTCAGAAACTCAAAATCAAAACAATGAAACGGTATTTTATCTTCTTATTCATGCTGTTATTCACCCTTCCGGCCATGTCTCAGATTCGGATTGATCTCAATGGAAAAATAAACCGTGAGGCCAACCGTCGCGCCAACAGGCAGACAGACAAAGCCGTTGACAAATCGTTCGATAAAGTTGAAGAGGGAATTGGCGACATATTCAAGAAGAAGGACAAAAGTGAGCCTGATCAGAAAAAAGAATCAAAAGAAGCAGCAAAACAAAATTCCACAGAAGCGTTAGGTTCCTTTACGAGCTTATCCCCGGCAGAGGGCGATGTAACGACCTTGCCTATAAAGTGCTCCTGGGAAATTCCTGATATGGATTCCTATAAATTCACAGTTCATTTGGAAGGCGATGATTGGGCCGATTGGCTGACCAAAAAGACAAGCGAAAACCAATGCACTTTCTCAAGCCTGCCAACGGCTTCAAAAAAAATGAAATGGCAGGTGGTTGCTGAGGGTAATGGAGAACGGCTGGAGTCGCCCTGGCAAAATTTCACCCTTTCTGATGGGAAAGAGGATGCTGAACCCGCCACACCAAAACAAGAAGTAAAATGGGCAAAATATGATTTTGTTCCTGGTGATGAAGTGATTTTTGAAGATGGCCCGGGACAGGATGAAGAGAATGGCGAATTTCCAAGCCGCTGGGATCTGTTGAAAGGCCAGGTAGAAATTGCAAGCGTAAATGGCGAAAATGTAATGATGTTTATTGATGGGGCACCCGCAATTGTACCTTACCTTAAAAATTCGAAAGAAGATTACCTGCCTGACGTTTTTACCATTGAATTTGATTTTTACAAACCTGAAAATGGGAATCGTATATCCGTTTATTTATTCGATGATAAAAATCAAAGGAATGCCAATAGTGCGATGTATATGGACATCGGTAGCAGTAAAATATCTGAAAAACTGAGTGGTATTTCAGGATCAATGCCTGGAATAGATTACAGCAACGACAGTAAAGCCCGTTGGATTCATATATCCATCGCTTTTACAAAGGGAAAATTAAAGGTATATATGGATGATACCCGCGTAATAAATATACCTCGTTACGAAGGGGATCCGTCAGGACTTACCTTGCAGGCTTACTGGGCCAATTTGGGAGAAGATTTGCCATTCTATTTCAAAAACATTCGGATTGCAAAAGGTGGTGTAAAATACTACGATCGTGTACTTTCTGATGGGAAAATCATTGTAAACGGAATCCGATTCGATATAAACAAAGCCACTATAAAACCTGAAAGTAACGGTGCCATCAACGAAATTTTTGAGTTGATGCAGAAACAGCCTGATCTGAATTTCAGTGTGGAAGGTCACACCGACAGCGATGGTGATGACGCTTTAAACCAAACCCTTTCCGAAAACCGCGCCAAAGCTGTAATGGAACGCCTGAAAGATATGGGTATTGCTGCCAACCGCTTAAAATCAGCCGGCTGGGGCGAAAGCAAACCCATTGGCGGAAATGACACTCCCGAAGGGAAAGCCAACAACCGCAGGGTAGAATTTGTAAAGTTTTAGTAAAATCATTTCATAATCACTTCTAATTTCAAAAAATGAAAAAATCAATTTTAACAATTGCAATTGCGTTAAGCGCTTTAAGCGTAGTGTTTACTTCGTGTAAAAAAGACAAGGATGATGAAGTAGCGCCAGGCCAAACCGAAGGCACCTATAATGTAATTATGGATGGTCAAACCATCGCATCGGGCAGTACCATTGAAGTCGGGCTGTTGGGAAACCTGATATCCATTGCAAAGGGTGATGACTTTTCCGTTCTTGTTGCATCGGTACCCGAGAATGTTGGTGGGGTTTTTCAGTATACAGATTCAATCTCAAGTGGCACTGTATCAATTATGGGAAAAAACCTGCTACTTTCGGATGGAAGCGACGAGTTATATTTCTCGCATACCGGCACTGTAACCAGGGAATCAAATACAAAAATTACCTTTGAAGGATCATGCTCAGCACTTTTCAGCACTGAAATGCATACTTTCAGCGGCACGGTTGAATCAAATGCTTTTAAACTGATTTATACGCCATAATCAATAAAAAAGTACACTGAGCCCAGTTTATATCAGGCTCAGTGCACTTTTTTCTGGCTTCAAATAAATTGCAGAATATTGCTGATTAACAAGGGGTTGCAACCCCTTGTTGATATTCCCTGGTTGATGTGGCTAATTAAGATCATTCGTGCCTTTTCTTCAAAGCGAAAAATGCCACAATTAGCTATTTATAAGCGATTAACTCAATCTTTTAGATTTTAGTAATTTTGATTAATACACAATTCTTCATATCAACCAAAGCTTAACCCATGAAAAAATCAACATTTTTACTGATTGTCTTTCTTGCTTTTGCAGGAATGGCAAATGCCCAAAAACCAGAGTTGGTTGGAAGTTGGCTGATGACCAAAGCTGAAGTTGATGGGAAGGTTGAAACGCCTTATTTCATCACAGAATTTAAGGATGATGGAATATTTATGGTGATGGGAATAGATTTTGGAACCTGGGAATACAACGCGGGTAACAACTCCATTGTCTTAAAATCGGAACTGGACAAAGATTGGAACGGGGAAAGAAAAATCGCAGTTCTTACCGAAAAAGAAATGGTACTAAAGGTAAAAGAAGCTACGCTATTTTACCAAAAAGTGAATGTGGCTGAAATTGAAGCCAGCAATAAAAATTCCGGACTTTTAGGGATGTGGGAATTTAAGGATTCACCTTATCCTGCAGCAAATACATTCCTCACTTTTTCCGGGCCCGACGAATTCAAAATGATTCAAAAAGAAGAAGGACTTGAAAGCAGATTGAGTGGTACCTGGATTTTTGACAGTCAGGATATGTCGTTAATAATGATTGGCTTGCGGGGAGAAGATATGCTGAGCGGGGAAAGCAATGTGTTCAAAATTGATGCAGATCATCTTGAATTAGAAAACAACGGAAAAGTTTTCAAAGCGCAAAAAAAGGTCAAAAGTGCACAAAAAATTGAACACCTCACTTTCACGGAAAGCGACTTTTACAACGAAGACGGTGATTATAAATACTACGACGATGAGTACAAATTGCCCTGGTACGATTGGGCGGAAATAAAAACGGGATTGTTGAACGTAAAACAACTGGTTTATAATTATTCTACCCTGATAAATGGTACGGAAGCGTTCGAAAGCAAAATCCTCAGGGCAGATGTGAATGCAACCATAGAGGAAGAAGGATTCACCATTGACAATATTTTTGAGGGATTCGATAGTTACAACCTTCCGGAAGAAGCCGAATTGCCGCAAGATAGAGATTACGCCCAATCGCTTTATCCATTGGAGAACTCCACCTTCAGAGTAGCTGGTAACGAGCAGATTACAACTCCTGCCGGTACATTTAATTGTGTTGTAATTGAAACGGCTACCTTTTCGGATGCACTTAAGAAATTGTGGGTGATTACCGATAAACCGGGATTTGGAATTTATGCCAGAATCATTGAGGAAGACCCGGATCCGACCTTTGGTCATTACGCTGTTTATGAGTTACAGGAAATTAAAAAGGAAATTCACTAATATTAAAACCCAATCAAAATGAAACAATTATCTTTTCTTTTAGCAATGCTTTTGAGCTATTCAGCATATAGCCAGCTAGGCAATGCCGAAAACAAAGCCCTTGATGAACTGATAGCTGCTCAGGTAGAAATAGAAGCTGATGCAATCAAAGCTACCGCACTGAAAAAGGTTTTTGATGCAGCTTTTTTCAGGCTGAAAACCATACCACATTACAATAACAATGGTGGCTTCCGTGAAACTGTTTTGATGAAGCAAAACGGGAAGATGCTTGAAGTAATGGAAGCTGATTCATTGGTGCCGTTTATAAAAAGCGACTTCAAGCTAAATAGTGAGGCAGATGCAGCACAATTAAAAGATGCCTTAAAGTTGATATTGGACAGTGCCACCGGCAGCGAAGACGAAATCGTTCAGAAAGAAGATCAATGGATTTTGGTTTGCGAAGAGTGGTTTGGAAAGAAAAAAGGAATTGTAGTAACTACGGATTCCAAAGGGAAAGTAATGGCAATGGAGTATTCAAGCAACTTAGAATTATAATTGCCATTAATAATCAGATTCTTTAAAAACAAATTGAAACTATCATGAGAAAAATATTCATCTTACTAATCACTCTTGGATGCTTTGTAACAGTAAACGCACAAAAAAACTATCCCATCCTGACCCTCGAAGAAATTGGCGCTGCTGTAATTATCCCCGATGAGGTAATTATGGTTGTTGTGGAAAATTTGGGCGAAGTGCCAAACCTTGCCTTTTATGATCTTGAGAAGAAGTCGTTAATGCAAAAATTTTCGGCCAAACTCCCTGAGAACCCTGTGGCTCATTTGATTCCCTGCGACGATGGTTTGGTTTATCTAATAACCATTAAAAAGAACCCCGAAGACGGACCTCCATTGTTAGATGCCATTTATTCGTTCGACCATAATAAGGATAAAATCAAGCTGGTTTACACCGAAAAGGAAAAGGTGTACGCGCCTGAAAATGCTGCAGCCGTTCATATGAAGTTGGTTTTCAGTTCCATGATCTTTAAGAATCAACCGCGGATTTTTAATATTGAAGAAAAGGCGTTTGAAACCTTTTCGGATGATGAAAATATGCGCATGCTTTGTGCATCGGACGAACACAATAGTTATGTTGTCATAAAAGTTAACGAGGTTGATGATGATGAAACCATTCCGGTTTATGTGATGCATAAAGATGGTCAACTTAGCGAATCGGTTGGTGTTTTCGATTCGCGCATGAGGGCTTCCACCAACAAAGAGGACAACCACATGCCGGGTTTTACCATTACAAATGCCGAATACAATTGGGTACCGGAAGCATTTGACAACAGTGGTTTTCCTCTGTCTGGATTTTCCATTGCCCTGCATTCGGGCATGGCTGAAAAATACAACCAAACGGCTAATAAGTTTGATATCCGCGAAATTGTGACGGCCAACGAAAACTATATGGCTGCAAATGGAAAGGGTCAGTTTTGGGTATATAACACAAAAACACCCAATCCTATCAAACCAAAAACGGTGAGCGATGAAGATATGGCAGCCATAAATGCGTGGATAGATAACAGAACCGAATATATTAAACAACCCATACAGTCAGCGGGCCTGGAACAGGTGTTTGATGCCAGATTTTATTCGGTAACCCAAAAAACAGACTTAGGTGATAATGCTTATACCGAATCTGAGTTTATTGCTTTTTCACACAAGGAAAAATACAATGTATTGTTGAATATCAGCACTTTGGCAGATGTGATTAGCCCTGAATTTAAATTGGATAACGAACAAAAGGCAACAACTTTTCAGGATGCATTAAATGCACTTTATCCTCCCGGAACTTTTGATAAAAAACACATCAACTGCTACAAAAAAGACAATACATGGTATTTCATCCGTGGCGAATCGTTTGGCAAGATGAAAGGGATTCTGGTAAGCGTTGACTCCTCCGGGAAAGTTGAAACAATAGAAGAGAAATCAGAAATTGAATAACCAAAAAAACACAATCAAAATGAGAAACCTAAGCATCCTCTTTTCGCTAATCTTTGCCATGTCGGGTTGTAGCGGAAACGCGCAAAACAAACTGAAGCGCTACGACATAAAGTCCGGAATTATTGAATATGCCACCACCACCTCAGGAAAAGTGATGGGTAGTACGATTGACGGAAGCGGCACTGAAAAGTTATATTTCAAAGACTGGGGCGCACTTGAGTTGAAAGAATCAATGCTGACCCAAACCACTACCATGAAATTTTTGGGCAATGCCAGCACCGAAACCGAGGAAACCCATACTATGGTTAAACTAGACAATGGCGAATCCTACTCGGTTGATTTCAATAAAGAAACGATTTATGCAACCAGAGATTTGGCTATGGACATGGTTATGGAAAATCAGGCCGATGGTGATGCCGGGAAAGTGGGCGAAAGTATGCTGGAAAGTATGGGTGGCAAAAAAACAGGCACTGAAAAATTTCTTGGTTATACCTGCGATGTGTGGGAAATAATGGGCGGAAAACAATGGATTCACAAAGGTTTGATGCTCAAAATGGAAATGACGGTCTTAGGCATCACTACAAAAACGGAGGCAACAAGCGTCAAACTGGATGTTTCGGTTCCAGACGCCAACTTCAGCTTGCCGGATTTTCCCATTCAGGAAGTTGAAAACTTCATGAGCAACGACGATGATTCCCCCATGGATGCTAAAGAGATGGAAGAAGGCATGAAAATGATGGAGGGTTTATCGTTTGAGGAGTATAAGAAAATGGTAAGGGAAGGAGATCCTGAAATGAAGGATGCAAGCGATGAAGAACTGCGTCAATCCTATGATATGATGCAAAAGATGCTAAAACTAAGAAAGGGAAATTAGGTTTATGGGTTAATGCACCTGCAAAAACTTATAAATATGATGATAAAACCTGCTGAATATCCAGATAATTACAGCAAGATGGCTTGATTCGCGGACAAGTTCTTGATAATAGAAAACAAGAAACTAATGACGCCCCTTGTCCTTAATTTTGAAATTGGCAACTGGCAAAGTGTAGTTGGCAAAAGCAGCAGTCCTCGACTTTTGTCAGAGAATTCGGGGTTGGAGTCTAAAATTTCAGGATGTCTCGTCCCTTTTTTTGCCCTTCTTAAACCACCACATTCACAATCTTCCCGGGCACCACAATCATCTTCCGGGGAGCTTTACCATCCAACCATTTGGCTGATTCGGGAGCCTCAATCACTGCCTTTTCAATTTCGGGAACCGTGAGATCTAGCGGCAGTTCCAGTTTGAAACGCATCTTTCCATTGAAAGAGACCGGATATTCAAAAGTGTTTTCAACCGTAAAGGCTTCATTGTAAACCGGGAAAGTAGCTTTGGTCACACTTTCGTTGTTACCCAGCAGACTCCAGAGTTCTTCGGCAATGTGCGGTGCATACGAGGAAATCAGGATGGTGAGTTCACTCAGAATGCTGCGGTTGTTGCATTTGAGCTCTGAAAGATCATTCACACAGATCATAAAATTACTCACAGCCGTGTTGAACGAAAAGCGCTCAATATCGTCCTGCAATTTTTTGATGGTTCTGTGCAGTACTTTCAGTTCAGCCGGGGTGGGTGGGTTGTTGTTTACCACAAAGTTGTTGTCAAAATCATGGAACAAGCGCCAAAGTTTGCGCATAAAGCGGAATACGCCTTCAATGCCATTGGTGTCCCAGGGTTTGGATTGCTCCAAAGGTCCAAGGAACATCTCATACAAGCGCAGCGTATCGGCACCATATTTTTCAATCAGGTCGTCGGGATTTTGAACGTTGTATTTCGATTTCGACATCTTTTCCACTTCCCAACCACATACATATTTTCCATCTTCGAGGATGAACTCCGCATTGGAAAGATGCGGTTGCCATGTTTTAAAGGCTTCAACGTCAAGTAAATCATTGTGTACCAGGTTCACATCCACATGTATGGCATCGCTGAAATGCTCCCTGCCGGGGAAATTTTTAGAAACATACACCGGAAACTGTCCCAGGCCCTCCTGCTCAATAAACTGAGGAACTTCACTGCCTTTTAAAACTTTATGAATGCGCTCCAACACTTTATCTGTCTCAAGAAAATCACGGATGGGTATCAGCAGTAGCTTTAAACCTTTCTGTTTGCAATAATCATGGTATGGATGGGCGATTTTTTCCAGCGAATGCTGACGTTTTACCTCGATAATCAAACCGGCTTCCTTGCTGTAGAAGTCAAATTTGCGATTACCATCGCGGTAGTCGCGCTCGAAGCCCACTCCGGTTTTGTTGTCTTTCAGGTTTTCCCACAACAGGTATTCAACCATTTTTTCAAGGTTGGCACGGTAAACAAAATTCGACCGTCCCTGTATCATGCCCTGATTGATCAGTTTCTGGAATGGCTCGTCCAGTGTCGTTTTTCCTAAGTCAAAAAGAAACTTGTTCCAGAAACGCGCGTAAATCAGGTGGCCGGTCGCATGTTCGGCACCGCCCATATACAGGTCAACATTCTGCCAATAGGCATTGGCCTGCTCCGAAAAATATTCGGTTTCGTTTTTCGGATCCATATAGCGCAGATAATAGCCGCTTGAACCGGCAAATCCAGGCATCGTATTGGTTTCCAGCGGATAACCATCCTTGTTCACCCAGTTTTTGGCCCGGGCAAGGGGTGGTTCACCACTTTCGGTGGGCAGGTAAGCATCCACTTCGGGCAGCTCCAGCGGCAATTCGCTTTCATCAAGGGTAAAGGGCATGCCGTCTTTGTAATAAATCGGGAAAGGCTCGCCCCAATAACGTTGACGACTAAATATGGCATCCCTCAGGCGGAAATTCACTTTCCCATAGCCCAGGCCCATCTCTTCAACTTTTTTGATGGCTGCCGGAATGGCCTGTTTTACATCCATCCCGGAAAGGAAGCCGCTGTTGATCATAATCCCTTCCTTTGAATCGTAGGAATCTTCCCAATCTGAAGGGTCAACCAGTGTTTCGCCTTCGCGGGAAACCACCTGGAGGATGGGCAGCTTGAAGTGGCGGGCAAACGCAAAATCGCGGCTGTCGTGGCCGGGAACCGCCATAATGGCGCCGGTACCGTAACCCATCAGCACATAATCGGCCACCCACACGGGAATTTCTTCGCCGTTGAGTGGATTTATTGCGTAGCCACCGGTAAATTCGCCGGTCACTTTCTTCACTTCGGTCATGCGCTCCCGTTCCGAACGGTTTTTTGCCCATTGCAGGTAAGCATCCACTTTCTTTTGGTGCTCGGGCGTGGTAATCTCCTGAACAAAGGGATGCTCCGGGGCCAGCACCATAAAGGTTACCCCGAAAAGTGTATCGGCACGGGTGGTAAAAACTTCCAGGTCTTCGCCGAAGCCTTTTAATTTGAAACGTACAGCGCAACCTTGCGAACGACCAATCCAGTTGCGCTGGATTTCACGAATAGATTCAGGCCATTCCACCTTATCGAGGCCGGTAAGCAACCTGTCAGCGTAAGCGGTAATACGCAACAACCACTGCTTCATGGTTTTGCGCTCAACAGGATGTCCACCACGGACAGAAAAGCCGTCGCTTACTTCGTCGTTGGCCAAAACCGTTCCCAGTTCCGGACACCAGTTTACCATGGTGTCGGCTAAATAAGCCAGACGATAATGCATCAGCACTTCCTGCTGATCGCGCTCGTCCATGTTGTTCCAGTCCTGAGCCGAAAAAGGTTCAATTTCGCTGTGGGCGGCGTCCACCGTTGCATTTCCCGAAGAAGAAAACATCGAAATCAAATTTGCGATGGGCTCTGCCTTCTGGCTGACGTTGTTGTACCAGGAATGAAACAATTGAATGAAAGTCCATTGTGTCCATTTGTAATAGGCCGGATCGCTGGTGCGCACTTCGCGGTCCCAGTCGTACGAAAAGCCAATTTTATCAAGTTGCTCGCGGTAGCGGGCGATATTCTTTTCGGTGGTAATGGCCGGATGCGTTCCGGTTTGTATGGCATACTGTTCTGCCGGAAGGCCATAGGCATCGTAGCCCATGGGATGCAACACGTTAAAACCTTTCAGACGTTTGTAGCGGGCGTAAATATCCGAAGCGATGTAGCCAAGCGGGTGACCAACATGCAATCCCGCACCGGATGGGTATGGAAACATATCAAGCACATAAAACTTTGGCTTGTTGTAATCAATTTCCGTTTTGTAGGTTTTATTGTCTGCCCAGGCTTTCTGCCATTTTTGTTCAATTTCCCTGAAGTTGTAATCCATTGGTTTTACCGTGTTTTTGAAGCGTGCAAAGGTACAAAGGATTTCTGATTTCGTTTATTCGTTATCGCGATGGAAATCCGCGAAAGCAATTGCCAAGGTCAGGATGCTAATTCAGTCGGTATTTTACTACTTTTATAGAAGTTTTGAACCATGCAATTTTAACCTGTTTGTTCGATATGAAACACTTGTTTATTATACTCATTGCCCTTTTTGGATACAATGCTGCAAAGGCCGATTGCCCGTCATGCTGGGAGCTCCGCAAAGTTGAAATCACCCTGAAAAGTGGTTCAATGATTACCGGCTACATTAAATGGAGTGAGTCCTGGCTCAATGGTGTGGTTGATACTGCAGTATGGAAGAACCGGTTTCCCGAAAGCCTGGTGGCCTATTACGAAAACCTTGGATATAAGTGGGATCTGGAAGTTTATGAAGAGATTTACCTTATTAAAAATGATTCAATCAATCCATTTGTTGCCACAAAACCTGAGAAAATGGGCGCGTTGGATTATGAGAAAATCAAAACAATAAGGGAGCTGGATCTTGATGGGAAAATTTATCGGGGTATGGGTGAAATTCTGACATTTACGCAGGATGAAATTAGCAAAATGATGACCAACCCGTTTGCCGTTTTTTCCTTTGATTCCGCCTATTACAGTACCTGGTTTCTGAGTTATAACAAATACATTTCTGCACAGGAATTAAGTAAAATAAATGCGGATAACCTTAAAGAAAAGACCTCTGAACTGAAAAAGAAAGGCGTAATTGTATATACATTCGGATATTGATGCTGCGGTAATCGTTCTGATTTTGACTCTTTTCCAGTTAGCTGGATTGGCTACAGTTTTTTTTCATGCTTAAAATGTTTTATGCAACTTCCCTGCTGCTGCTTGTGCCAGTTGTCTTCGGTAATTGAATCAGGTTGTCGATATTTGTATGTACAAGCAACTATGAGCAGACATTAGATTATTCGAGAATTTTATAGTGAACTTGGATTACCTCTAAATTTTTATACTTGTATTTACTAGCAAATATCAAAGTATTTCCCTGTGCATAAAGGGCCAATCAATGCTTGCTTGTGCATAAAAGCTTTCATATGACTATACTTGTATTTAGCAAATCGTGCTCAAATCGTAAGTCTGAAACTAATGTTGATAGAATGGTAATTTCTGACTATTTTTGATTATTCGAATTTTTAAAAGCAGCTGCATTGTTTGTACATACAATCATGAACTAACTTTATTCAACCTGCAATGAAGAAATCGATATCACCATATTCCAATTGTTTGTATTTTTCATCAAACGCATTTTCACGATTAATGACGAAAATGTCGGATGAAGAATTTGCACCAACCGGATTAAGTTCATCATTAGCTTTCGTTCTGATAACAGTAAACAATCAACCTGGTATCTCGCCAATGGAAATCTGCAGAATTTTGTTATTGGCACCGTCAACTGTTACACGATTTTTGGATAAGATGGAAGGAGGTCTTTATCTTTTCAGGGAGCAGCATGGGAAAAATATAAAAGTCCATCCAACCCAGAAAGGGGTTGACATGAGAGATGAACTTCAAAGTTCATGGGAGAGACTTCAAATTCGGTATTCAACCATTCTGGGAAAAGAATCAACAGCAAATCTTACAACAGATTTAACAAATGCTGCTTTGAAACTCATTTAACTATTCGCAAAAGGGATGAGATGTTCTCTTGATTGTAATAGTTGTATGTACAAGCAATTATGATGAAGATGCTTCAATACAGGGAATATAATTCCTGTAATCAGGAGCTGCTGTTGATAATATACATTTGTATGTACAAGCAAATGAGATGAAGAACCATTTTAAAGGGAGATATAATTCCTTAAATCAGGAGCTGCTGCTGATAATATATATTTGTATGTACAAGCAAATGAGATGAAGAACCATTTAAAAGAGAGATATCATTCCTTAAATACAGGAACTACTCCTGGAAACTGATATTTGTATGTACAAGTAACTATGAAAGAATTAACCCTTTAATGAAAATGAAATTTGCAATGTGTCGGCAATTCCTGATTTCAGATAGTTGCATGTACAAGCAACTATGAAAAATCCTCCTTTTATTTCTTGAAAAAATTTGCATTTTCCCCGATGATTCTTCCCCTACCCCCAAAATTTGTTAATGGTTATTTTTTGCTTTAAATGACATATCTTAAGCCCTTCGAGGCTTCGGATTACTTCCAAGACTTTGAACATCTTTTCAATGCATCAGCTAAATGACCGTCAATCGTAATTTTTTCTTAATTTCGCAGGCACAAATCTCATTATGGCGCGCACCGAAGACAGAATAAGCCGCAGGCGGTTACAAACCTCAACAGCAACCACCATCATCAGCATTTCGCTGGTGCTGTTTATGCTGGGGTTGCTTGGGTTGATTGTACTCCATGCACATAAACTTTCCAATTATGTGAAGGAGAATATCGGTTTTTCGGTCATTATTAAAGAAGACATTAAAGAGACCGGTATCATCGAGTTTCAGAAAAAACTGGATTTAGAGCCATTTGTAAAATCTTCCGATTACATTACCCGCGAACGTGCTGCCAAAGAACTTACCGAAAGTCTGGGTGAAGATTTCGTGGATTTTCTGGGCTACAACCCTTTACTGGCTTCCATCGACATCCGGCTTAAAGCCGACTATGCCAACAACGACAGTTTATCAGTGCTTGAGAAAAAGCTGTTGGCAAACCCGGTGGTTAAGGAAGTGTTTTACCATAAATCTCTGGTGGAGCTGGTCAATCAGAACATACGACGCATCAGCCTTGTTTTGCTGGCATTTACGGCAGTTTTACTTCTCATTTCGATTGCATTGATCAACAATACCATCCGACTAAGTGTCTATAGCAAAAGGTTTATTATCCGTAGCATGCAATTGGTGGGTGCAACGCAGCGATTCATACGAAAACCATTTTTGCTCAAAAGCCTGTGGCATGGATTGCTAAGCGCGATCATTGCCATTATCTTACTGGCTGTGGTGCTGTATTTTTCACGTGAAGCCTTGCCGGAATTGGTTGATATGCAAGATATTGATATGTTCCTTTCCCTTTTTGGGATAGTAACATTGTTGGGCCTGTTCATCACCGGATTTTCCACTTTGTTTGCCGTTCGCAAATTCTTGAGGATTAGTCAGGACAGGCTTTATTAGATTTCGGGTTGTCGCACTTCGAGAGCCTCAGTGTAAAATTGCGGATTGCAGATTATTCGAAATCTGTTATTCAACATTGATTTCGGTGGTCGAGCGATGGTTGGTGAGCTGTTTGGTGAGCTGGTTGGTGAGCTGGTTGGTGAGCATTTTGTCGAACCATGTCGAACCTTGCCGAACCAAGTCGAGACCATCCGATATAGGAAGCAGGAAGTAAGAATTAAGATGCCCGGAGGTCGAACTATTCCGGCATAGAAAGTCAAAAATAATAGGAAAACGGTTGGCCCAGGGAGGTCGTCCCTCGCCCCCCGACCCTTGTCCCTCTTTTTAATAAATTAGCCATGAACCTAAAGAAACAAATCAAAGAAACTGCCGATAAAAAGGCTGTTCCTGTAAACGAAAAAGAACTTCAGTTCGCTTTTGGCAGGGAAAATTATCGACTGATGCTGATCGGCCTGGCCGTGCTGGCACTGGGATTCTTACTGATGATTGGTGGCGGATCGTCTGATCCCGACGTATTTAACCCTTCTATGTTCAATTTTCAGCGCCTTACCCTGGCCCCGCTTTTGCTGATTGCAGGCTTTGTGATTGAGATTTTCGCGATTATGAAAAAACCGCGCGACTAAGGTATGACTACTTTTCAGGCAATCATTATTGCCATTGTTGAAGGCATAACAGAGTTTTTGCCCATCTCCTCCACCGGCCACATGATCATCACCCAGGAACTGCTGGGTATGGAAATCAACGATTTTGTAAAGGCCTTTACGGTGAACATTCAGTTTGGCGCCATCCTTTCTGTGGTGGTGCTTTATTGGAAACGCTTTTTTCAAACCCTCGAATTTTATTATAAACTCTTCGTGGCCTTTATTCCGGCTGCCATCTTAGGGCTGCTGCTGAGTGATTACATTGACATGCTGCTCGAAAGCGTGTTGGTGGTTGCCATAATGCTGGTGCTGGGTGGTATTGTGCTGCTGTTTGTGGACAAATGGTTCAACAAGCCGGCCAAAGACCAAACCATCAAGTATCCCACCGCCTTTAAAATCGGTCTGTTCCAGTGCATTGCCATGATTCCGGGTGTTTCGCGCTCCGCAGCCACCATCATTGGTGGTATGAGTCAGAAGCTTGACCGCAAAACCGCTGCCGAGTTTTCGTTCTTCCTTGCGGTGCCTACCATGTTCGCGGCAGCAGGTTACAAATTGCTCCAAAATTATAAAAGCATCACCACCGAAAATATTGACATCCTTATCATTGGCAATGTGGTGGCTTTCGTGGTGGCCATGCTGGCCATTAAATTTTTCATCTCCTTCCTCACCAAATACGGGTTTAAAGTCTTTGGTTATTACCGCATCGTGGTTGGTGTGGCCATTCTGATTATGCTGGCCGCGGGAATTGATCTTAATATATCATGATTCCATTCCACTTTGAAGAAGGCGAAGTCCTGCTGATCAACAAACCGCTTAGCTGGACCTCGTTTGATGTTATCAACCGTTTTCGTTTCTTTCTGCGCAAGCAACTGGGCATACAAAAAATAAAGGTAGGCCATGCCGGAACTTTGGATCCGCTGGCCGATGGTTTGTTGATTGTTTGCACCGGAAGGTTCACCAAGCGCATTGATGAATTTCAGGGACAGGAAAAGGAATACACCGGTACTTTTCAGTTGGGCGCAACCACACCTTCCTTCGACCTGGAGCATGAAATTGACCATGAATACGAAACGGCCCACATTACCGAAGCCATGATTTACGCGGCTGCCCGGCAGTTTACCGGCGACATTATGCAGGTGCCACCGCAATTTTCAGCCATTAAAGTAGATGGAAAACGGGCCTACAAATCCGCCCGTAAGGAAAAAGAGGTAAAACTGGATGCCCGCCCGATAAACATTCGTGAATTTGAGGTTACCCGCATTGCCCTACCCGATGTTGACTTTCGCATTAGCTGCAGCAAAGGCACCTACATCCGTTCGCTGGTGCGCGATTTTGGCGAAGCCCTCAACAGCGGCGCCCACCTCACCGCCCTCAGGCGCACCCGCATTGGTGACTTTAAACTTTCCGATGCCCATGAATTGGAAGGGCTGATGGCGGAACTAACGAGGTTGTCGGAAATGGAAAAGGGTTCTACGGAAGAGGTTGATTCTAAGATTTTGGATTAAACAAATCTCTTTTCTTTTATATACACAATTTATATAAGGCTTAAAAAATATTGTAAATATTTTTCTGCTTTGATAACCTATTATTACTTCACATGAAATATTAGCGTTTTTTTTT
>SWCC01001054.1_pt1 | contig 48667 bp, 42 predicted proteins | sample 4692971 | NCBI WGS metagenome assembly SWCC01 (sample SAMN10267277, study PRJNA491770) | bioreactor metagenome | isolation source: DHS bioreactor inoculated with subseafloor sediment | place: Japan: off Shimokita Peninsula | collected 2006-08 | reverse complement strand
CCCCCCCCCATATCCCGGCGGACATATCAAAAGACTGAGGGACGAGCGGCAACTGACGCTTGACGCCCAGCCGTCCGCGAGGCCGGACACCATACGCTACGCCCGCAGCTAAGGACCGTATCCGACTCGATGGCAAGCGGCCAAGTCCGTGGCGAGTGGTTCGACCGTTCCCTCCGCGAACCCCTGAAGCTGCCCACGTCCGTTGTCTTCGACGCCTTCCGCCACACCTCCAAGGACATGTGCCGAAGCGCTCTGATCCCACGAGACATCCACGCACACTGACCGGCCACGCCGACGACCGGGACGGGAAGGATGAGGCCAGCGTGGGGTGGTGTTCTCGCTTGATACTGGTTACGCGCAGGTCACTTGATCACGCTCCGGGCAGTTCAATTAGCGCACCAGCGCTTGACTCTGCGACGATAGTTACTATACTAACAGTTAGCATGCTAACAAAAAAACACCGCCTCCATCTCCTCATCCATTGCGGCCACATGGTCGAAGAGCGCGTGCGCGTTCGTTTGGCCCACCTTGGGGTGACGCCCCGGCAGGCCTGCATCCTCGACGCACTGGATCGGATGGGACATGCATCACAAGCTGAACTGGCTCGTGAATTCTCACTGACAGCAGCAAGCATGAGCACGATGACGTCCCGACTGTTGGCGGCGGGGCTGATCGAAAGGCATGTCGATGAACTCGAACTCCGCAGCAATGTGATAACGCTCTCAAAGTATGGCGAAAGTCTGCTCGAGAAAATTCACCATGAATGGCGAGAGGTCGACAGAGAGATGTGCGCGGTCATCGGCGTTGAAAATGCCGACCATCTTGCGACTTTTGCCGGCCAAATACGTAACGCGTTCGGCGGGTTCACGCCCGGCGAAGTGAAATCAGATGCAGGCGCATCAGCGTCGTTGCCCGGGTGTCCGCAATCACTTTGAGCACGACGTTTCCTATCGTCATACATGATGCCGGCGAAGTCGCTCTTCCGGTACTCCGATTCGACCGATGACTTCGACGCACACAAGGAGCCACAACATGCACAGACCCTATCGCGCCGCGAGCGTGCGCGCCGGAACGCACCATGCGCTGCGCGCCATAGCCACGACGGGATTCGCGCTGGCGCTCGCCGCGTGCGGCAATCAGTCAGCACCTCCTCCGGCCAAGCCCGCTGCGGTGAACGTCTCGGCCTATACCGTAGAGCGCAGCCAGGTGCCGGTTACGAAGGAGCTGAACGGGCGAGTGGTGGCGGCAGTCACTGCAGAGATCCGGCCCCAGATTGGCGGCATCGTGCTGAAGCGCTTGTTCACCGAGGGCAGCACGGTGGAGGCAGGCCAGGTCTTGTATGAGATCGACCCGACATCGGCACAGACCACCGTAAGCGATGCACAGGCCACGCTTGCCAGCGCCAAGGTGGCTTTGGCGAGCGCCAAGGCAAAAGCCGCACGCTACAAAAAGCTGGTGGAGATCGAGGCGGTGAGCCTTGAAAGCGCTGAAGAAGCCGAAGCCGCTTACAAGCAGGCCGTTTCGTCAGTGATTTCGGCCGAAGCCGCCCTGAAGTCGGCGAACATTTCACTCGGGTATGCCAACGTTACATCACCCATCAAAGGGATCATTGGGCGCTCCAGCGTGAGCCAGGGGGCACTGGTCACCGCCAATCAGACTACTGCGCTGGCCACGGTACAGCAGCTCGACCCAATCTATGTGGACGCAACGCAATCCGCCTCAGACCTGCTCCGTATTCGTCAAAGTTTCGAGCAGGGTCTGGTCAAGCTGGATGGCAGTCGCGCCGTCGTGCGACTGGTGCTCGACGACGGCAGCACGTATGAGCACGCGGGCCAGTTGAAACTGTCGGAGGCCGTCGTCGATGAAACGACAGGCACGGTGACGGTGCGCGCGCAGTTCCCCAACCCGAAAGGGTACTTGCTGCCTGGCCTGTATGGGCAGATAAGGCTCGAAGGCGCAGTGATGCAGGACGCGCTGGTGGTGCCACAGGTGGCCATCAGCCGCGACGCCAAGGGAAATGCGCTGGCTTATGTGATTGATGCAAACAACACGATCGAGCAGCGCTCGCTGACCACAGGCCAGGCGCTGGGCGACCAGTGGATTGTGGAAACGGGTTTGAAGGCAGGCGAGCGCGTCGTCGTAGAGGGCTTGCAAAAGGTTCGCGCCGGCTCAGTGGTAAACGTGACGGGCGAGGAGCCCGTCTCAACGTCCATCTCAGCGACCTCCGCGCCAGCGGCTTTGGATTAACAGCGCCATGTCCCAATTTTTCATTAACCGCCCTGTCTTCGCCTGGGTGCTGGCCATTGGTGCAATGCTCGCCGGCCTGCTGGCAATCGACTCAATGGCGGTATCCCGATACCCCGCGATCTCCCCCCCCACCGTTACCATAAGCACGACGTACACCGGCGCGTCGGCTGCAGCGGTAGAAGACTCCGTGACTCAGGTCATTGAGGAAAACCTCACCGGACTGGATGGCTTGCGTTACATGTCGTCCTCTTCGACCTCTTCCGGTGCGGCCAGCGTACAGCTCACCTTCGAGATTGGCACCGACCCCGACACCGCGCAGGTGCAGGTGCAGAACAAGGTGCAGCAATCCACATCTTCGCTTCCGGAGTCGGTGCAGACCGAGGGTGTAACGGTTACCAAATCTGGCGACGAGATGCTGATGGCGCTTGCGCTGGTTTCCAGCGACGATAGTCTGAACTCGGCCGACCTGGGTGACTATATCGCTTCCAACCTGAAGACACCCCTCAGCCGGGTGGCAGGCGTGGGTAGCGTCGATGTGCTCGGCGCCCAGTATGCGATGCGCGTCTGGCTCGATCCGGCGAAACTGACCGAGTACAAGCTCACCCCTGCCGACATCAGCAGTGCCATTGCGGCACAGAATACTCAGGTGTCGGCAGGCCAGCTCGGCTCATTGCCCGCGGTCGAGGGGCAGCAGCTCAACGCCACCATCAACGCGCAAAGCCGTCTGCAAACAGCAGAACAGTTTCGAAACATCCTGCTCGTGACGAGCACAAGCGCAGCCACTGTGCGCCTCGCCGATGTGGCCGATGTCGAAATGGGAAGTGCCAGCTACAACGTCAGCGCCACCTTCAATGGCAAGCCGGCAGCGGGCATGAGAGTACTGCTGTCGACAGGCGCCAACGCGACGGAAACAGCGGCGGCGGTCAAAGCCGAAATCGAGAAACTCTCGGCCACCTTGCCCGCTGGACTGACGGTCGAAACAGCCTACGACACGACACCGTTCATCGAGACCTCCATCGAAAGCGTGGTTCAGACACTGATCGAGGCCGTGGCGCTGGTGTTTCTGGTGATGTTCCTGTTTCTGCAAAACTGGCGCGCTACCTTAATCCCCACGCTGGCGGTGCCCGTGGTCTTGCTGGGCACCTTCGCATTGCTCTCGGCATTTGGCTACAGCATCAACACACTGACCATGTTCGCAATGGTGCTGGCCATTGGTCTGCTGGTGGACGATGCCATCGTGGTGGTGGAGAACGTCGAGCGCTTGATGGCCGAAGAAGGTCTCTCGCCACTGGAGGCGACGCGCAAATCCATGCGCCAGATCTCCGGCGCGCTGATCGGCGTTGGTCTGGTGCTCTCGGCCGTGTTTCTCCCAATGGCGTTCTTCAGCGGTACCACAGGGGTCATCTATCGCCAGTTTTCAGTGACCATCGTTTCGGCAATGGTGTTGTCGGTCCTGGTGGCTCTGGTGTTCACGCCCGCGCTGTGCGCCACTCTGCTCAAGCCCGCGGGGGCAGGCGGTCATGCGGCAAACAGAATGTTCGGTGGTTTCAACCGCATGGTGGACCGCACCACCAAAGGGTACGAGGCCGGTGTCGCGCACGTGCTCAAGCGCGGGGGCCGCTTCGTGTTGCTCTATGCACTGCTCGGCGTCGTGATGGCCGTGCTCTTCATGCGCCTGCCCACCTCCTTCGTGCCGGATGAAGACCAGGGCGTGATGATGGTGCAGATCGAATTGCCATCCGGGGCGACACAGGAGCGCACGCTCAAGGTCATGAAACAGGTGGACCAGTACTTTCTGGAGAACGAGAAAGACAGTATGGAATCCACCTTCATGGTGGCCGGGTTTGGGCTGAGCAGCAGCGGCCAGAATGCGGGCTTTGGTTTTCTGCGCCTGAAAGACTGGTCCGAACGCACAAAGGATTCGCAAAGTGTCAGCGCCATTCAGGCAAGAGCAATGGGCGCGCTGAGCCAGATCAAGGATGCACGCGTATTTGCCCTGGCACCGCCGTCCATCCCCGGCCTGGGTTCCACTGGGGGCTTTTCCATGCAACTGCTGGACCAAAGCGGCCAAGGCTCTCAAAAGCTGAGCGCCGCCGCCAACGCGGTGGTCGCGGCCGCAGGCCAGGACCCTCAATTGCAGGGGGTGCGCATCAGCGTTCCCGACGATGCTGCACAGTACGTGCTTGACATCGACAACGCCAAAGCTGGCGCATTGGGCGTGGCGGTGAGCGACCTCAACAGTGTGCTTTCCACGGCCTTGGGCGGCAGCTATGTAAACGACTTCATTGATCGCGGCAAAGTGAAGAAGGTGTACGTGCAAGCGCGCGCCAATGCGCGCATGTTGCCGGAAGATCTGAACAAATGGAGCGTGCGCAACAACAACGGCGACATGGTGCCATTCTCGGCCTTTACCACCGGCAGATGGACGACAGGCGCCCCCACGCTGTCGCGCTTTGACGGTGACTCAGCGATTCAGATTCAGGGCGACGCAGCTCAGGGCATCAGCTCGGGCACGGCGATGACGATTATGGAAAGCGTCGCCGCACGGGTTGCCGACGGCTTTGGTGTGGCCTGGAGCGGGCTGTCGTATGAAGAACGCCAGGCCGGCGCCAACGCCAGTGCGCTGTATGCATTTTCGCTACTGGTGGTGTTCTTGTGCCTCGCGGCCCTGTACGAAAGCTGGTCAGTCCCCCTCTCGGTGCTGCTGGTGCTGCCCGCCGGCGTGCTGGGCACTGTGCTGGCAACGCATGCGCGCGGGCTGGAGAACGATGTGTACTTCCAGGTCGGCCTGCTGACCATCCTTGGGCTGACGGCCAAGAACGCGATTCTGATCGTCGAATTTGCCAAGGCCGCCGTGGACCAGGGGGAGGACGTTGTTGCCGCAACATTGACTGCCTGCCGGCAGCGCCTGCGCCCCATTGTCATGACCTCGCTGGCCTTTGGCCTGGGCGTACTGCCGCTGGCAATCAGCAGCGGCGCGGGCTCGGGCAGCCAGCATGCAGTCGGCACAGGCGTCGCCGGCGGCGTGATCTCCGCCACCTTGCTGGGCATCTTCCTGGTGCCGCTGCTCTACGTTCTGGTTCACAACCTGTTCAAGTGGGGTAAGGGTTCCGAACACGAAGCAAAACCTGCTCAACAGGACATGCCATGAATCTCGCACATCTCACTCGCATCGCGCTGCTGGGCCTCAGCGTCGGCCTGACGGGCTGCGTCAATCTCGCGCCCGACTATGCTCGCCCCGTGGCGCCCGTAGCGGGCGTCTGGCCCACCGCTCCGTCTGCGACGACGGGGGGCGTAACTGCTGATGAACTCAATTGGAAGGAGTTCTACGGCGACGAGCGCTTGCGCACGCTCATCGCGCTGGCGCTGAACAAGAACCGCAGTCTGCGCCAAGCCGCACTGGATGTTGAGAGCGCGCGCGCTCAATTCCGGATTGCCCGAGCGAACGCACTACCGACGGTCGACGCCAGCGCAAGCGGCACCGCAGAGCACATCAGCGGCGAAACCTCCCGAGCCTACAGTGCAGCGCTGGGCATCAGTGCTTTTGAGCTGGATTTCTTCGGCCGAATCAACAACTTGCGTGGCCAGGCGCTGGAAACCTTTCTGTCCTATGAGGAAACCCTGCGGGCAATGCGCATTACGCTGGTGGCGGAAGTGGCTACCGCCTATCTGACGCTGGCGGCAGACCAGAAAAGCCTGCGACTGGCAAAAGACACGCTGGCCAGCCAGCAGAAATCGCTGGACCTGACGCTGAGCACCTTCAAGATTGGCACTTCTTCGGGCCTGAACGTTGCTACAGCACAAGCCAGCGTTGATACAGCGCGCGCCGAGATCGCCACTTATCAGACGCAAGTGGCACAAGACCTCAGTGCCTTGAGCCTGCTCGTTGGTCAACCGATTGACCCCGCTCTGGTGGCGGATGCCGGCGCCGCTGTAACAGATCCGCTCACACCATTGATCAGTTCCATCCCCTCGCCCGCTGAACTGCCTTCAGAACTGCTTCAGCGCCGCCCCGACGTACTGGCTGCCGAGCGCACCCTGCGTGCGGCAAATGCCAACATTGGCGCAGCCCGCGCAGCACGTTTCCCAAGTATCACGCTTACCACCACCCTCGGTACCTACAGCAGCGAGTTGTCGCAACTCTTCAGTGGCGGCACCGGCTTATGGAGTTTCATACCCATCGTATCGGTGCCGGTCTTTGACGGCGGTTCGGGTGAGGCCAATGTACGCGTCGCTGAGGTTGCACGCGATGCAGCCCTGGCGAACTACGAACTCACCATTCAGACCGCATTCAAGGAAGTCGCGGATGCCTTGGCAACGCAGCAGAACATGGGCGAACTGTTGTCCGCACGCCAGTCATCGCTGGAAGCCAACAAGAAGATCTACGTCCTGACCGAAGCAAGCTACCGTGAGGGTCTCGAAAGCTCGCTCTCAGTGCTGACGGCGCAACGCGCCTACTACACCGCGCAGCAGAACATGATCGCTACGCGACTGCAGGAGGCCAGCAACTGGGTCGCGCTGTACCGCGTCATGGGCGGCGGATGGCAGCCTTAGAAGATCGCTGAACAAGTCGCTATTTCGGGGCCGGATGGTGGTCACCGACGACGACCACGCCTCGAGTCCGTCGGCGTCATGACCATGAAGCCGAAGTCGGACGACGCCGATGAGTTTGCCGTCATCGCTGGCAATTCGCCAGCCGACGGCCTTGCCGGTTTCTGAAGCGGCCCGTGTCCGTGGTCTTCCACTCCTTACGTCACACGTTCAAAAACATGTGACGGAACGCCCTGCCCCCGCGACCGACGCGCTTTGGAGCGCTACGGGTGACTTCACCGATCAAGGGCACGTAACCAGGCACCAGGGAGGTGAGCACAGACGCCCCACGGACAGGTCTTTGGTGGTTGCGGCTGCGCATGTGCCTGTGCATTATGGCCAGCCCTTCACGGAAGCTGTCGATCAAACGACTCTGACCCCTTTGATTCCAGCGATCTGGAGAATGCCGTGGGAACCAACGAAAGCAACGACGAAGACGGTCTGGTGTGCGCCTACCTGCAGCAGCCAGACGGCCGCTGGCAAGCTGCCGGCTGGGACGGCGTGCGCGCCTGGCGGCCTGGTGACGGCCTGCTGTGGATGCACTTCAACCGGTCGGCCGAGGCGACCCGGTCGTGGCTGCAGGAAGGCAGCGGCTTGGATGCGCTGGTGGCCGACAACCTGCTGGCCGAGGAAACGCGGCCGCGTGCGCTGGCCATGGACGGCAACCTGCTGGTGAATCTGCGGGGCGTCAACCTCAACCCCGGCGCCGATCCCGACGACATGGTGTCGCTGCGCATCTGGCTCGAACCCGGGCGCATCGTGACTTCCCGCCGACGCCGGCTGATGGCCATCGACGACATCCGCGAACAGATCACCCGGGGCAAAGGGCCACGCGACACCGGGGATTTTCTGGTGGAGGTTGCGGGCCTGCTGGTCAACCGCATGTCGCCCGTGATCGAGAAACTCGATGAGGCAGCGGACGACCTGGAGGAACAGGTGGTCACGGGAGAGCGCGAGGATGTGCGAACCCGGCTGGCGTCGCTGCGGCGCCAGGCCATCAGCCTGCGGCGCTACCTGGCGCCTCAGCGCGAGGCCTTGTCGCGCATCCTGGGGGAACCTGTTGAATGGCTGCACGAGCGGCACAAGGCTCAGCTGCGCGAGATCTCGGACCGCACCATGCGCTACGTCGAAGACCTCGACGCCATTCGCGAACGGGCTGCCGTGATCCAGGACGAGGTGGCCAACCGCGTGGCCGAGTCGATGAACAGGAACATGTACATGCTCGCCATCGTCGCCACCATCATGCTGCCGCTGGGTTTCATCACCGGCTTGCTCGGCGTCAACGTCGATGGCCTGCCTGGCGCTCAGGACACGCCCTGGGCGTTTGCCGCGCTCAGCGCCTTCCTGCTGGTGCTGGTGTTCCTGCAGATCCTGGTGATGCGCCGCCTTAAATGGTTCTAGCGGTCGTCGCTGCCTGGTCGGGCGTCGCTTCTGCGACGCCAATCGCACTTGTCACTGATCGCCCGGCTCGGGGCGGATGAGATCGCAACCCGCTCCCGCTATTCCTGTCGTCCGGGCACCCGCAGGCAGGAATCAAAGGGGGAGAGTCAATCGATCGATGAAGCGTCGAACGGCTCCCGCGCGCGATCGCATTTTCCCGGCCAATGACCGGAGAACCTGAGCACTGAGCCAGTGCCGGATCATTCGGGTTCCATCTGCGCCCTGATCTGTTCGCGCATCTGCCTGATTTCCTCTACGAAGGCTTTGACCGTCGGCCGCAGTGGTTGCGCGAGATAGTGCAGCTCCAGCGCAACAGCGGGCGGTGCCGGCTGAAGCTTGATAAAGACACAGCCGTCGCTTTGCAGGTAACGAATACAGGCCGGCGCAATCGCCACCCCCATGCCGCTGGCCACCTGACTCAGGAGTGTCTGCATCTGAGTCGGTTGGCGTACCACTCGCGGAGAGAATCCTGCCTCCCCGCAAGCGCTGATGATTGTGTCGAACAGACCACTGGCCTGCCCGCGCACGAACAGCACGAAGTCTTCCCTGGCCAACTCCTTGAGTGACAGCCGCTTGCGCTTGGCCAAAGGATGTTCCTGGGGCAGGACTGCCATCAAGTGGTCCTGATAGAGCAACAGCTTTTCCAGACCAAGTGGGGCGGGTTCGGGCAGCGGACGCGACAGCCCCAGATCGATCTCGTGACGGGCGAAGGCTTCAAGCTGCTGCTGGGCGGTCATCTCGAACAGCTCTACGTGAACATCGGGATGGCGCTGGCTGAAATGGCGGAGCAGGACAGGCATGAAGCGCGCGGTGGCCGAACTCATGTAGCCGATACGGAGCTGTCCGGTCTGACCTTTGGCGGCACGCGTCACCCGATCACGCGCCTCGCCCTCCAGCGCCAGCAGACGGCGCGCATCCTCCAGCAAGACCTCACCGGCTGCAGTGACCCTCACTTCCCGCGTGCTGCGCCACAACAGGGCGGTACCCAGCTCCTCCTCCAGCTCGGCAATCTGCCGACTGATGGCCGGCTGAACCGTGTGCAAGCGGCGTGCGGCCTCCGAGAAATTGCGCAACTCCGCCACTGCCACAAAGGTTCTGAGCGTCCTGAGTTCCATCACACCATCCTGATTAATACAAACTCGCTATAGGTTAAATACTATATCAACATTTCCGTTATCAAACGGGTGGCATTAGAGTCTGTGTCTTGCTCGCTGTGCGTGCACATTCACCGAGCCATTGAATATGTCATCTACACACTCTGACGCGGCATCAGGATCGCCCTCAGGCGCGGACGCGCCCTCCTTCCTGCTGCTGCTACTGATGGCCGCAGCCGTGGCCTTTACGGCTGCCAACCTCTACTACTATCAGCCCTTGCTGCCAGCGCTCCGTGATGGCCTGACCTTGAGCGACACGCAGCTGGGGCTCGTGCCCTTCGCCACCCAGGTCGGCTACGCAGCAGCCATTCTGCTGATCTCGCCCCTGGGCGATGTCATGCCACGCCGAAAGCTGATTGCATTGCTGTCCTGCCTGCTGGTGGGCTCACTGGTGCTGCAGGCCAGCGCCGTGAATGGCGTGATCCTGGTGCTCGGCACGTTTCTGATGGGGTTGGGCGCCAATATCACCCAGCAACTGATTCCCCTGGCCGCCTCGATGTCATCACACCAGCAACGTGGGCGGGTACTCGGTACGCTGATGAGCGGACTGACCGCCGGAATCCTGCTGTCACGTGTGCTCAGCGGCAGCATCGCCGAGCACATGGGCTGGCGGGCCGTGTACTGGATGGCGGCATCCACCGCACTCATCTGGGGATTGTTGCTGTGGCGCCTGCTGCCAGACGAACGCTCGCGGGTTCGCGGCATGCGTTACCCCGCGCTGATCGGCTCCATGCTCACCCTCTTTCGTCAGCACGCCCTGCTCAGGGTCTCGGCACTGACCGGCGCGCTGTGGTTTGCCGCGTTCAACGCTGTCTGGGCTAGCCTGGCCCTGCATCTGACCAATGCGCCGCTCGACCTGAACCTGCAGCAGGCGGGCATGTTCGGCCTCGCGGGCATGGCCGGCATTCTCGGCGCCAAGGCGTCCGGTCGTTCGGTGGTGCCGCTGGGCACCTGGAGGACGATCTTCCTGGCACTGCTGGTGGTGCTGGTCGGCAGCCTGGTGCTGTGGGGTTTTGAGCATTCACTTGTCGGCCTGATAGCAGGCATCGTGCTGATAGACCTCGGCGTCTTCGCCGCCCAGGTGCCCAACCAGGTCCGCGTATTTGCAATCGAACCCGCTGCTCAGAGCCGTCTGAATGCTGTGTACATGCTGTTCTATTACCTCGGTGCCGCAGCAGGCTCCGCCTTCGGCGTGCAGTTGATGACGGCATATGGCTGGTCGGGTGTGATGGCACTCACCGTAACCCTGTCGATGAGTGCCCTGCTTCTGCACGTTGTGATGCGCAGGACAGACATGAGCGTCGAGCTGGCAGCAGCCTGAGTTTTCCCAACGCTGGCCCTCCCAGGCACGGGCCTCACACCACTGGATAGCGCCGCAGCGGGGGAACCCGCCACCGGCCTGTCAGAAACGGATCTTGTTCATGATTGAAAAACCCGACACTTCACTGGCCTCTCTCTCGCCACGCGGACGCTTCACACTGTTGGCCGTGGCCAGCCTGACCATCATGGTGGGCACGGTCGTCGCGCCCGGCCTGGCCATCATTTCTTCTGCGCTTGGTGTCAGTGGTCACGCCAGCTGGCTGGTCACCCTGCCGGCGCTGGGCGTGATTCTCTTTGCGCCCTTGGCAGGAAAGCTGATCGACCATGTGGGTGCCTACGCCTCCCTGCAGATGGGGCTGGTCAGCTACGGTCTGCTGGGCATGGCGGGGGCCATGCTGGAAGGCTCAGTACCGGTGTTTGCCGACCGGGTGTTGCTGGGAGGCGCGACAGCCGTCGTGATGGTCTCCGGCACCAGCCTGATCTCGCACTGGTATCAGGGGAAGGAGCGCCTGAAGATGCTCGCCCAGCAGGGCATGGCCATCGAACTGGGTGGTGCCCTGTTCCTCATGCTCGCTGGCGTTCTGGCGGGGATCGGCTGGCACTGGCCCTTTGCAATCTACTTGCTGGCCTGGGTCATGCTCCTGATGTTGCGCGCATGGGTACCGAGTCGCACTCCCTCGAATGAGGAGACGGGCTTCGCTGCAGATACGGCGTCCCGTGCCGGCATGGGGAGGGTCTACCTGGCAGCCGCAGCAGCGATGATGCTGTTTTTCACACCCATTGTGCTGCTGCCCCTGAAGTTGTCCAGCATGGGAATGAGCGAGGCGGAGATCGGCTTCTTCCTGGCATCCATCGCGCTGGTCGTGGTAATGGCGGCAATGATGCTGCCCCGCATTGTCGGCCTGATCGGCGAGAGCATCACCCTGCCCCTGGCGTTTTTCTGCTTCACGATCAGCTTGATCCTGTTCGGCATGGCCGACGACATGCGAGTGATGGGTCTCGGCGCATTGTTGTCCGGTACCGGTTTCGGCTTCACGATTCCGCTGGCGAACCACATGACCGTTGAGCGAACACCCGCTGCGCGTCGTGGCCGCAATCTGGCCTACCTGTCGATGGCCATCTTCTCTGGCCAGTTTCTGACCTCATTGCTGGAGTTCGTGCCGGGGCAGACCTCTTTGGTCTTTAGCCTGATGGCACTTGCAGGAAGCGTCTTCACGCTGATCTACCTGCTGATCTGGAAAACTGAGCGTCGGTTGCTGAGTGCGCAGTAACAAGCTGACCTCAATGCCCGCCTGCGGTGAATGACGTCGCGCGAGCCTGAGCGACATTGACGGTCGCCACGGGAGCGGGGTCTGCCGCTACAGGTCTGCCGCTACAGGTCTGTTGAGTAACTGAATCAGGTAAACAGAGGACTTTGGAACGAATGAAACATACTGGAAAAATCGCCATCTTCATCGCCAGCATCGGCGCACTGTGCGTGGCCTTGATGCTGTTTGGCGCGCGATTGGGGCTGTGGGAGCCGGTCACGGGATTTGGGCTTTATCGCACCTACCTCAATCCACTGGGCGCGATCAGTCTCGGCGTGGGTCTGCTGGCGCTGATTGTCCACCTGGTCCGCAAGGAAAAGACCGGGGCCGTTCTGGGCGGCGTTGCCGTACTCGTCGGGCTGGCCTGCCTGGCACCTTTGATCGCCGGGACACTCAACCCAACGCAACGCGCGGCGCCAATCCACGACATTTCGACCGACACGGTCAGCCCACCGGCGTTCGAGGTGCTGGATGAAACCCGCGCAGGCGCCAGCAATACGCTTGAATACGGTGGGCCCGACCTGGCCAGGGCCCAAGCCTCCGCCTATCCGGACATCGCGCCGCTCGAAACAGACCTGCCCGCGGACGCCGCGTACCAGCGCGCACTGGCGGTGGCACAGGACATGGGCTGGGAGATCGTCGCCTCGGACGCGGAGCGTCGTCGCATTGAGGCAACCGCTCGCACCTCTGTCTTCTATTTCGCAGACGATGTTGTGCTTGTCGTGACGCCACACGAAGATGGAAGCCGCGTCGATATGCGCGGAGTATCAAGAGTCGGGCGCAGCGACCAGGGCGTCAACGCCGCCCGTATTCGCGACTTTCAACAACGCTTCCGCGGCTGACTTACAGGCTCTTGCACAGCGCGCAGGCCCGCCCTCCAGCCTTGCCGCACTCACGCTCGGCCGCGACACGGGGGCATTCCGGACCGGATCTTCGATCCAGCGAAATGGCCAGACCGCCCCACTGACTGGGGGTCTGGCTTTTTGATGCGGGCGATGGAATCAAGGGGGATCCACTCCGAATGGTGCTCACCGGGGTCAGATGGCTTCGATGAGACAGATCTCCGCGGGTCGGGCCAGCAAGGCGAGTCCGATGCGCTTTTTTGCGTGCATCTCAGATATACCCTACCGCCCGCTTGCTGGACCGACGCATGTGCAGCGACATGCCGAGTGCCGCCATGTGGTTTTCGTTTCGCCCCAGGATTTTCTCAGCCAGTGGCAGGAAGTGTTGCTCTTCGTATTCCGCATGCGCTTTGTACCCCACTGTCAGCTGATCGATTGCTTGAGTATCGACGGGAACGAGTTCGCCACGTGCAAGCGTCTTCATCTGGGGTTCAATCCTTGCCCAGCAACGCTCGAGCTCACGATGCTCGGCAGTCAGTCGCGTAATGATCGTGCGAACCTGCTCCAGCTCTTCACCACTTGACGCACTCGCCATCACTGCGGTGAAGAGCTCGCGCTCCTCTTCCTGATGGTGAGTAAGTATTACATCACTGAAAAACTGCCGGATTCTCTCCGCGATGCAGCGGGCCTCTTCAGCCGGCTTCAGCAGCGCGGGCAGCCGGGCAAAAGCATCCATATGCTCGATGATCCCCGCATGACACCCCGAAAAACTCCCGACTGGAGCCGAATCGATTTCTGATTTCATTGCCACCTCCCTGGTTTCATCACTGGACACTCTCTCACCATGACAACCGCTCCCTTCCACAAGGGAGATTTGTGTCGTCACAACGCATACTGGCGCACTCGTATTCGGTCGCGCGGCCACGAACGCCCCTCCCCGCCCGTTTGAGTCCGGGGGTGTGCAGCCCTTCCGCCGTGCTACCCCGATGAGTCATGCTTCTTCGGACAATCTGTAAATAACCGCACGGTGCACTTGCCACACACCTCCGGATCCAGCTTCGAAATGAGTTCCGCCAAAGCCTGACTCTTGCGCCAGAAGATATGGCCGTTCTTGAGACGTTCGAGCGAGTGACCACGTCTCCATGCGTCCATGACGCGTGTGCGGGGACGGTGGAAGAACAAACCACCGCCGATGGCCTCTCTTTGTGCGAACTCCTTCCGCCATACGGCTTCACCCGCTTGATCGATGAAGTTCATGCTCTTGGCCATGACCAGGAGATGTTTCTGCCCCGGGTTGTCTTCCCGATAGCGGCGCAGTGCCTCGCTGACATGACGTGCTGCACCGAAATAGACGGAGCCTTCCATCCGGACCAGTTTGAGCTGAGGGCATTCCTCAATGGCCCCGTCGATCTCCTGGACAGGCGTAAAGCGTCGATCGGCGCCGAACGGAACAAGCGCATGCATCGCAGGACGCGAGGTCTGGTACAGATAGAACAGCAGTGACAAGCCGACCCCAACCAGGATCGCCAGCTCGATACGGATGAACAGCACTGCAAGCCAGGTCGTGAACAGACAGGTCGCCTCCTGAAAGCCGAACCCGGCGATCTCGCGAATTCGTCCGACGTTGATCAAGGTCCAGGAAACGTAGAGCAACAGGGCTGCGATGGCCGCCATCGGGATACGCTCGAGCAGCGAGGCACTCGCGGCGACCAGCGCCAGGAGTATCGCCGACGAGAACACCGCCGCAAGCGGCGTACGGGCGCCTGCCTCGAAGTTGGGCATCGACCGGTTCAGGGAGCCGCACGCCAGATAGGAGGACGTAAAGCTCGCCGCGACATTTGCCATCCCCTGTCCGAAGAACTCGCGGTTCGGGTCGAAGTGGTCGCCTGAACGATCCGCGATGGCCTTGGCAATCGAGACGGACTGCGCCATCGCCACTACCGACAGTGCAAGCGCGATGCCGATGAGGTCGCCGAGGCGCCCTGCATCGAAGCTGGGAAGGGTCAACGCGGGGAGGATCGCGGGGATCGAACCCATCTGGCTGACCGGCAGCCCCAAACGCGCCTCAATGACTGTCGCCAACAGGTAACCGCCAATCAGTCCGAGCAACATCGCAGGCCATCGCGGACGCAGTCGAGAGACGGCAAAGGTGACGACCAGCGTCGCCACTGCAACTGCAAGCTCTGTCCATGGAACGCTGTTCTCTCTGGCAAGACCATGCAGATCGAGCCCTGCGTGATAGGCAATCAGACAGGCGGCGCCGGCGGTAAAGCCAACAAGTACCGATGGTGCAATGAAATCGGCCAGCACCCCGAGACGAAAGATCGCGACCAGCAACTGCATCAGGCCGACCATGAAAGTCGTCACCAGAACGAGCTCGATGTAATCAGGGCTGCCTGGAATCGCCAGCGGCGAGAGCATGGCAAAGAGTGCAAGGGAATTGGCATTCGTCGGGCCGGACACGACGTGGCGGCTCGAGCCGAACAATGCGGCGACGACACAGGGCAGCAGCGCTGAATAGATGCCGTACTCCGGCGGCAGGCCCGCCAGGCGGGCGAATGCCACCCCTTGCGGCAAGACGAGCAGCGCACCGAGCAGACCGGCGAGCAGGTCCGCACGCAGGGTCTGCCGCGAAATGTCGCGCCACCAGGCCGCGCCGGCGGGAATCAGCGTGCGAAGCGGGAAATGGCTCATCGGGATCATCTTGGTATGTCGCCGTTTGGACCACCGGGCGGGCACTGAGCCCGCGCGATCGCCCCAACGGCGGTGCGGATGAAGTCCTGCCGCCGGTCGATCAGGCGATCCGGTTCGGACTGGGGCTGCTGTCGGCGTGCTCCATCAGCGCACGAACCAGCCGTTGCAGCAACGCCGCCTTGATCCCGGTCGCAGCGGGGGCGTCCCACAGATTGTCGATTTCGTGCGGATCGTCCTGCAGATCGTACAGTTCACCCCATTCCGCATCGCCGAACACGCTCAGACGATAGCGCTCGGTAACCAGCGTCCGGACCTTCACCGGCGTGTCGAAACCGAGGTAGGCGCGCTGCTGGTTTTCCTCGATCAGCACGGCATCGCGCATGGAGTCGAGCTGCGTTCCCACGGGGTCGAACAAGGCCTTGCCCTGACTCCCGTTGGGCGATGCGATCCCCGCACGCGCGAGGATCGACGCAGGCAGATCGAGCGAGGACACGAGATCGTCGCGCCGCGCCGGAGACGACGCCTCCTCCCCCTCGGGCTCACGCCAGATGAAGGGGACCCGCACCAGCCCCTGGTAATGCAGCGGCCCCTTCAGCACGATGCCGTGATCGCCCAGCAAGTCACCATGATCCGAGGTGAAGATCACCACCGTGTTGCGGTCGGCGCCGCATTCGCGCAGTGTTTCCATCACCATGCCGATGCGGTCGTCGATGTTGGTGATCATGCCGTAGGTGAGCGCGGTCATCTCCTGGATCTCGCGCGGTGAGGCCATGAACAGCCGCTGACCATCGACCTTGGCCGCCCCCCGGCTGCGCTCTTCCATCAGCCAGCGCACGTGGGCCGGTTGCTCCTCGGCGGGAAGCAGGCTGGGCGAAAGCGGGATGTCTTCAGGACGGTACATGTCCCAGTAGCGCCCCGGTGGCGTCCACGGGTGATGCGGATCAGGGAACGAGCACATCAGGGCGAAAGGCTTGTCCGGATGGTTTTCGACATGCTCGCGGATCCACTTCTGCGACTGATCTGCGATGAAGTGCGTGGGGTACTGGAACTCGTCGAGGTGTGTCCGCCAGGCCTGGGGCGAGATGAAATCCGGATCGCGCACGCCATGCTCGCGGCCGAGCTGCGTGGCAAGCTCGGGGTGCTCGCGCTGCAGCCAGCGCAACCAGTTGCCGAAACACTCGTCCGCGTGGCTGTTGCACAGCACGACGTCCTGGAAGCCATAGTAAGGCAGCGTCAGCTTGTGGGACGGGTCGGACCAGCTCCCTTTCAACTCCTGACAGTACGCAGGATCGTCGATCGTGCCGCGACGCGACTCGGGAAAGGTCGCGGACTTTTCCGTCCCCGACAGGTTTTCCCGTGGCTTGAGCACCGGCGGAGCATCTTCCATGTTCTGCAGGTGGCTCTTGCCCACGAGCGCAGTGCGGTAGCCGAATTCGCCGAGCAGGTCGGCGAAGGTCACCGACTCCAGCGGCAACGGGACGCCATTGCTGCGCGCACCGTGGATTGAGGGCATGCGCGAGGTCATGATGGAACCCCGGTTCGGCATGCACACCGGTGTGGCGACATAGGCACGATCGAAGCACACGCCATCCTGGGCAAGCGCGTCGATGTTGGGCGTGCGGACGATCGGATTGCCATAGCAGCCGAGATGATCGGCGCGATGCTGATCGGTAATGAAGATCAGGAAATTGGGTCGCATGTCGTGTCTCTTATCGCATCAGGTTGGGAAGGCCGACGACGATTTCGGGCCAGATGAGGATGAGTGTCGCAGTGACCAGCATCGCGATGGCGAAAGGCGTGACACCGATGAAGACATCGCTCAGCTTCAGGTCTGGACGTGCGGCCTTGACCGTGAACACGTTCACCCCGACGGGTGGCGTGATCAGCCCAAGTTCGATCAGGATGATCACCACGACGCCGAACCAGATCATGTCAACGCCCTGAGCCTGCAGCGTGGGCAGGAACATCGGCACGATCAGCACCAGGATGCCCAGCGCCTCGAACACCATGCCGAGCAGAATGCACAGAGCGCCAATCGCGAGGATCAGCTGAATGCCCGATAGCTCCCAGCTGCCAACCATCTCCATCAACGCGAAGGGCAAGCCGGTGACGTTGATGAACTGCGAGAACACCAGCGCGCAGGAGGCGATGGCGAAAATCGACGCACTGATACCGACCGCGCCGCCGATGATTTCGAGATACTCCTTGCCAGTCCGCATCGCCCCCCTCGCGAGAGCAAACAGATACGCCCCTATGGCGCCAACACTGGCGGCCTCGGTCGCGGTGAACACGCCAAGATAGATGCCGCCCAGCACGACCATGAACAACACCACGAAGGCCCAGGTCTTCTTCAGTGCAGCAAAGCGCTGGGCCCAGCTCATGGCGCTCCCCGTCGGCGCGGCGTCCGGACGTAACCTCGCCCACAGGGCAATCGTGACCATGAAGGCGAGCATCATCAGCGCCCCGGGCACGATGCCGGCGATGAACATGCGCCCGATGTCCTCACGGGCGAAGATGCAGTAAATGACCATCGGAATGCTGGGCGGTATCAGGATGCCCAGCGTGCCCCCTGCGGCAACCGTGCCGGCGGACAGGCTGTCGTGATAGCCGTAGCGGCGCATCGGCGGCATCGCGACCTTCGTCATGGTTGCCGCGGTGGCGACCGAACTGCCGCACACTGCCGAGAAGGCACCACAGGCCAGGACAGTCGACATCGCCAGGCCACCGCGCAGCCTGCCAACGAGCGCATTCCCGAATTCATAGAGTTCGTCCGCAATCCCGCCGCGGCGGATGAACTCGCCCATCAGAACGAAGATCGGAACGACCACGAGATTGGGATTAACGATCATCTCGCCGATCTGCTGCCCGGACATGGCGATTGCCGAGTCCAACCCTCGAATCAGGCCGAAACCCACAAAACCGACCAGCAAAGTGGCAAAAGCCAGCGGCATTCCGGTGAAACTCAGGGCAACGAGGACTGCGAAACCAATCAGAGCGACGCTCATTGCTCATCTTCCTTGTGAAAGTCGTCGGCGCGCCAGCCACTGATCAGGACAGCCAGCGCCATGGTCACGAACAACGCAACCAAGGCAAAAATCCAACCAATCGGAAACTCCAGCACCGCGGTGAGCTCGCCGAACTCAATGGTGTGCCAGGCGTGCTGGGCCAGCAGTACCGCGAGAGCCGCGGTACCCAGGACCTCGGTTCCGAAGACCCAGCGTGAATAGAGTGTCGGAAAGCGCTTGCGAAGCGGCCCTTCGAAAAGGTCCACGCAGATGTGGATGCGCTGCGCCGCGACCACGATCAGACCTGCGCCGACAACGATGGCCAGCAGGGCGTTCGCAACCTCGGCCGCACCAAAAATGGCGGCGTTGAAGAAATAACGCATGACGACATCTGCTGCTGTCAGCAGCGCGATCACGATCACTGCCAACGCGCCCACGAACTGACCGACGCGGTAAAGCGGGCGTGCCCATGTTTGGGTTGCCATGAAAAGCCTCCTGAGCGTAACGAATTGAAGGGGCCAGCCACGACCGCGCCGGCGTGACCGGCGCGGATTGGGGTGCCGTCTCGTTACTTGGCGAGTGATGCGTACTCTTTGCGGAAGTCAGCGAGAACAGCCTTGCCGTCGAGGCCAGCCTTTTCCGCCGTGCGCTCAAACTGCTCGTAAGAAGCCTCTGCCGCGCGCTCGAGTTCGGCGAAGAATTTGGGATCAGCGTCGAGAACCTGGATATTGGCTGCCTTCAGTTCTGCCAAGGCAGCGACCGAAGCTGCGTTCGAAGCCTTGCCTGCGCGCCGGGCAAATGCCTCGCCCGAGAGCGCCATGATCGCTTTGCGATCTGCCTCGCTGATCGAAGCCCACTTGCGCTTATTGATGAACAGCGAGAAACCCGACGAGGTCACACCGCGCGGAAACAGCGTGATCGACTTGGTGTAGGGCGCCGTCTTGAAGTCGATTACGGCTTCAAGAATGAGGCCGAAATACCCATTGACCACCCCGCGCGCCACTGACTCGCTGACCTGCACAGCAGGACTGGTAATCGGGCTGATGCCGAGATTCTTCAGCAGATCCGCCGCCTCGCCGTAGAGCGCCCACATTTTGCGTTTCTTGAGCTCATCGACCGAATTGATCGGCGTATCCGTCGTGCTGTAGAGCTGTCCGCCGGAGAAATTGAAAATCGACAGCAGCTGCACATCAGGAAACTGGTTCTTGGATGCAAAGTGCTTCTCATACGTGCGCCAGGCGGCGATCGATGCAGCCTCCGCATCGCTCACGAGCCAAGGCAGCGAGGAGATCTCCAGCAAGGGGGCCTTGCTCTTGATCGTGGGATTGATCGCGAAGGCAACGTCGAATACGCCGGACGCAACCCCTTGCAACTGCTGCGGCGGCGGCGCCAGGCTACCGGCGGCGAACTCGATATCGACCCGGTTCTCGGTCACTTTCTCGACATCGCGAGCCCATTCGTGGAAGACCTCGTGCATGAAGTGTCCGGGCGGTACGAAGACATTCATCAGGAGCTTGGTCTCGGCGTGAGCCGTAACGGCGGTGAAGGCGGCAGCGGCCATCAGGGTCGTGGTAAGGAATTTGCGTAGCATGTCTCTCTCCGGGAAGGGCGGGATGGGCTCTTGATCTTACGAGGCCTGAACAGAAGGTTATTATTCGAGCTTATGGCAAGCAATGATTCACTGATCGAGTTTATAACCTCAGAGTTATGTATAAAAGCCAGTTGAGGTACCTGGAGCTCATCCTCCAGCACGGCAGTTTCGCCTCTGCCGCCCAGCATGCGGGCGTCACTCAGCCGGCTGTGTCGAAGGCGGTTGCCGAACTGCAGAAGTCGCTCGGAGTAAAACTGTTCGAAAAGAGCGGGCAGCGCCTCGTGCCGAATGCACAGGCCTATCGGGCGGTGCAGGCAGCGGTCCGCTTTCAGGCCGAACTTGATGCGCTCAGCGCGGAGCCCGGAAGCTCTCGCGACGGCTCAATCGGTGCGGACGTCACTGCCTTGCGGATCGGTCTCGCGCCGGCATCCGCACTCCTCTACGGGTCTGGGATCGAAAGGGTCTGGCACGCACACCATCCGGATGGCTTCCTGCAACTGATCAGCGGCAGCGCCCCCGAGTTGATGAGTCGCCTGAGGCAGCGAGACCTGCACCTTATCATCGCACCCCATGCGCGCAAGGAGGCCACTGCCGATCTGCAATGGCGAACGCTTCATATGAGCGAACCGACGGTTTACGTCCGTACCGGCCACCCCGTGCCCTCACTGGCCACACTTGAGGACATTCGCGACGCGAGATGGGCGGTCGCAGGCAATCTCGGTACGGTCGGCCACGTGATCGAGGAGGCCCATCAGGTTCGAAAACTGCCGCCACCACGCGTGGTGGTGCAATGCCACGATTATCACATCCTGCTCACCCTTGTAGCCAATAGCGACCTGTTCTGCCTGGTGCCCCATCCCTGCCTGTTGAAGACTATCGAGCCGGGCACCGTGCGGCCGATCCGTCTACGCGAAGGGCTGCCGAAATACGGCGTAAACCTTACATGGTTACGCGAGATGGACGAACGCTTCACGCCCGTCATCCAGGCCATCGCCTCATCCCTCAGCGCCTCCGGCGATCGGGCGTGAACGCATGCGGGGGCATCAGCGAACCGATGCCCCCGCTCAGCACCTCTCAGGAATTACGTGCGTACCTTGACGATCCCGACTTCAACCGCGTCGAAGACGTCCTTGCCGGCGGCCTGTGAGAAGCGCATCCGCAGGAGCTTCGACGCCTCGCGCATGCGCTCCGCTCCTGCTCAGCCTTGCAGTTCGGCGCGGTCGCGGAAATGCGCCAGGGCTTCCGGATTGGCCAGCGCCTCCTGATTCTTGACCGGGCGTCCGTGCACCACATGACGCACCGCGAGTTCCACGATCTTGCCGCTCTTGGTACGCGGGATGTCGGTCACCTGCAGCACCTTGGCCGGCACATGGCGCGGCGTGGTGTTGTCACGAATGGTCTGCTTGATGCGCTTGATCAAGTCGTCGTCCAGAGCCATCCCCTCGCGCAGCTTGACGAAGAGCACCACGCGCACGTCGCTCGGGTTCTGCGGTGGCCAGTCCTGCCCGATCACCAGCGACTCGACGACTTCGTGCAGCTTCTCGACCTGACGATAGATCTCCGCCGTGCCGATGCGCACCCCGCCCGGGTTGAGCGTGGCGTCGGAACGGCCGTAGATCACCAGTCCGCCGTGCGCGGTGATCTCGCAGAAGTCGCCATGACACCAGACGTTGGGGAAACGGTCGAAGTAGGCTGCGTGGTACTTGCTGCCATCATCGTCACCCCAGAAGCCAAGCGGCATCACCGGGAAGGGTTTGGCGCACACCAACTCGCCCTTCTCGCCGCGTACCGGATTGCCGTCGTCGTCCCACACATCCACCGCCATGCCCAGACCACGACACTGGATCTCGCCGCGCCACACCGGCAGCACCGGCGAGCCGAGCACGAAGCAGGAAATGATGTCGGTGCCGCCCGAGATCGAGGACAGCTGCAGGTCGGCCTTGATCTCGCGATAGACGTATTCGAAGCCTTCGGCCACCAGCGGACTGCCGGTGCTCATCAGCGCCCTCACGCTGGCGAGGCTGTGCGTTTCACGTGGCTTGAGGCCGAACTTGGCCGCGGCGTCGATGAACTTGGCCGAGGTGCCGAAGTGGGTCATGCCTTCGGCGTCGGCGTAGTCGAACAGAATGGTGTTGTCGCTGGCGAAGGGCGAGCCGTCGTACAGCAGCAGGGTCGCCTCGGCGGCGAGGCCGGACACCAGCCAGTTCCACATCATCCAGCCGCAGGTGGTGAAGTAGAACACCCTGTCCTTCGGCTTGACGTCGCTGTGCAGACGGTGTTCCTTCAGGTGCTGCAGCAGCGCACCGCCGGCGCAATGCACGATGCACTTGGGCACGCCGGTCGTGCCCGACGAATACATGATGTAGAGCGGATGGTCGAAGGGCAGCAGTTCGAAGTCGATATCGGTGACATGGTGGTGTGGCTTGACGAAGTCAGCATACATGCGCGCATGCGGCACCTTGCCCAGATCGTGCGCCATGTGCACATAGGGCACGACCACCACGCGACGTACCGAAGGCAGCTGGCGCGCAATGTCGCCCAGCTTGTCGAGGCAATCGATGGTCTTGCCGCCATAGAAGTAACCGTCGCAGGCAATCAGCACCTTGGGCTCGCTCTGGCCGAAGCGGTCGAGCACGCCCTGCACGCCGAAATCGGGTGAGGCCGAGGTGAAGATCGCGCCAATGCTGGCCGCAGCGAGCATGGCCACGATGGTTTCCGGCATGTTGGGCATGAAGGCCGCGACGCGGTCGCCCTTCGTCACGCCCTGCTCGCGCAGTGCCGCGGCAAACTGCGCCACGGCGCGGTACAGCTCGCCATGCGACATGCGGTTCTTGACCTGATCCTCGCCCCAGAACACCAGCGCATCGTGACTGTCGCGGCTGCGCAGCAGATTCTGTGCAAAGTTGAGCCGCGCCTGCGGAAACCACTTCGCGCCCGGCATGCGATCGCCGTCAACAAGCACCGTATCGCCGCGCTCGCCGACCACGCCGCCGTCTTCCCACACGCTCACCCAGAACTGCTCGGGATGCGCGACGGACCAGTCGTACAAGGCGTCGTAATCGGGCAGCGTCACACCCCAGCGCTTTTCTGCTGTTCGACGGAATGCGGTCACGTTCGAGTTCGACACGCGCTCGGCGGAAGGCACCCACAGGGGTTGATCAATCTTCATGTATGCGACTCATTGTTGTATGGCAATCCATTCGGGGCAGGCGCTGGCTCGCCGCCCCCCGAATCTTGCCGTTACAGGAACGTCCGGGCAGGCGTTACTCTGCGTCGGCCTGCGCCATTGGTGCCGCGCGCTGAAACGCCTCCAGCGCCTCGCACCGGTCGACGATGGCGCACACTGTCGGCATCGCCGAGAGATCACAGTCGAAGCGCCGGGCATTGAACACCTGGGGCACCAGGCAACAGTCGGCCAGCCCCGGTCGATCACCATGACAGAACGCAGCGGTGGCTTCGTCGCGCGCGAGCCTGGCCTCAACGGCGCTCAGGCCAAGCTCCACCCAGTGCCGGTACCACGCATTACGTTGCGCTTCGGTCGCGCCGAGCGTCCGCCCAAGGTACTGCAACACCCTCAGGTTGTTGACCGGGTGGATATCGCATGCGATCGCCTGGGCGATCTCGCGCACGCGCGCCCGATCGAGCGCGCCTGCGGGCAATAGCGGCACCTCGGGATGGGTCTCGTCCAGATACTCGATGATCGCGAGCGACTGAGTCAGCACCTGCCCCGCATCCTCCAGCGCAGGCACCAGCCCGGCCGGATTCAGCGCGAGATATTCGGGATGACGATGTTCCCCGCCATCGCGCACCAGATGAACCGGTGCCGCCTCATACGCCAGCCCCTTAAGATTGAGAGCGATCCGCACACGGTAGGCTGCAGAACTGCGGAAGTAGGTGTAGAGCCTCATCCTTTCAGCCCTTGAATGCCGCCACCTGGTTCTCGATTGTGCCGAACACGTTGTTGCCTTCGCGATCGAACATCTCGATGCGCACCACGTCGCCACCGCGCATGAAGGGGGTGTCCGGCTTGCCCTGCTCGATCGTCTCGTAGGTGCGTACCTCAGCAAGGCAGCAGTAGCCCACGCCACCGTGCTCGATCGACGAGCCCCACAGATCGCCCTGCTTGTTCGAGACCGTGCCCGAGCCGATAACCGAGCCAGCCTCAAGCTCACGCGTCTTCGCCACATGGGCGACGAGTTGCCCGAAGTCGAATGTCATGTCAACGCCCGCTTCCGGCTTGCCGAACAGCTTGTCGTTGAGGTGCACCACCAGCGGAAGGTGGACCTTGGCGTCCTTCCAGGCCTCACCTAGCTCGTCGGGCGTGACCGCCACCGGGCTGAAGGCCGAAGCCGGCTTGGACTGGAAAAAGCCAAAGCCCTTGGCGAGCTCGTTGGGGATGAGGTTACGCAGGCTGACGTCGTTCACCAGCATCACGAGGCGGATCGACTTCGCGGCTTCCGCGGGCGTGGCACCCATCGGTACGTCGCCTGTAACCACGGTCACTTCGGCCTCGAAGTCGATGCCCCAGCTCTCGTCAGCCACCACCGCATCGCGCGGCCCGATGAAGCTGTCCGAGCCACCCTGGTACATCAACGGATCCGTGTAGAACGAGGCAGGCACCTCTGCGTTGCGCGCCTTGCGCACCAGTTCGACGTGGTTGATGTAGGCAGAACCGTCGGCCCATTGGTAGGCGCGCGGCAACGGCGAATGGCAGGCGGTCTGGTCGAAGGGTTGAGATTCGACGGAGCCGCTGTTCAAGGCCTCGTAGACCTCGCGCAGCTGCGGCTCGCAGGACTGCCAGTCGTCGAGTGCGGCCTGCAGCGTGCGGGCAACCGCCGGCACCGGAAGGCAACGGGCGAGGTCACGGCTGACAACGACCAGCGTGCCGTCGCGGCCGCCTTGCTTGAGAGTGGCGAGTTTCATTTGAACATCTCCTTATAGCTACCGTCGTGCATCCAGGCTGCGTGCTTGGGCGCCTTCTTGGTCTGCGCCCATTCTTCAAGCATGTCCCACTTGACCTTGTCGAGCGCCTCCAGCATCCCGGGGAGGTTGGTATTGCAGGCCAGCTCAAGGCGGTGACCACTGGGGTCGAAGAAGTAGATCGACTTGAACAGCGCGTGGTCGGTGGGGCCGATGACCTTGATACCCTCGGACTCAAGGCGCGCCTTGGTGGCGAGCAGCGTCTCCATCGAGTCCACCTCCAAGGCGAGGTGTTGTGTCCACGCCGGCGTGTTCTCGTCCCGCCCCATTGGCGCACGGGTGGGCAGCTCGAAGAAAGCAAGCACGTTGCCCATGCCTGCGTCCATGAAAATGTGCATGTAGGGATCCGTCTCGCCGGTTGAGGGCACGGCATCTTCGGCGATGGCCAGGACCAGCTTCATGTACAGGTGCTTCTCGTACCAGCGTGCGGTCTCGAGCGCATCCTTGCAGCGATACGCCACGTGGTGGACCTTCTTCACGATCGGGGTCATTCCAGCCTCCTCTCTCTTGTAAACCGCCCCACAGCAAGGGGCCGATGCGTTGCGTTTATTGCCGCATAAGTCTTAGCGCTATTAGATGGGAAAACGCTTTATCATTCCAACAGCTTTTTCAGATCGACTTATCGGATGATCGAATGAATGTAACCTTGCGGCAGCTCCGCGCCTTCCTCGCCGTCACCCGGACCGGAAGCTTCACGCTCGCGGCTGAGACCCTCTTCATCACCCAGTCGGCCCTCAGCGGGCTCATCAAGGAACTGGAGCAGGTGCTTGGCGTTCGTCTGTTCGATCGCAGTACACGGCGCATCCAGCTGTCAGAGGTCGGCCGCGGAATCTACCCGCTCATCGAGAAGATCCTCGTAGACCTCGACGGCGCGCTCGACGAGGTCGCAAACATGAAGGCGCTGAAACGGGGCGTTGTGCGTATCGCGGCGCCACAGTTGATGGCCTGCACCCTGCTGCCGGAAGTAATCGCTGCGTTTGAGCGCGATTTTCCGAACATCACGATCCGACTCACCGACTGTGCGGTCGAGAGCGTGAGCTCGCGGGTCTTTTCGGGGGAAGTGGACCTGGGTGTCGGCCCGGAGCGGGACCAGAATTCCGATATCGACGCAGCGCTACTCTTCGAGTTGCCGTTCCATGCGGTTTTCCACCGCGAGCATCCATTGGCGAACGCCGAGTCGGTGAGGTGGGCCGAACTTGCCAACACCCCGCTGATAACACTGCAGGGCCAGTTCACCGAGCGGCTTTCGATCGATCTTCACAACGCAATGCGCGAACTCGATCTCAACCCGAACGCGACTGTGACCTTCATGTCGACCGCGCTCAGCATGGTATCGGTCGGGCTCGGCGCGACAATCTGCATCCCCTACGCAGCTTCGCTTGTACGACTCTATGACTTGAGCATGTGTCCGCTCGTCGCACCAGAAGTCTTCCGGCGTTTCTACATATTCACCCGCAACGGCCGTTCGCTATCGCCCGCAGCAGAGGCTTTTCGGGATCATCTGTCACGATATGTCGAAGAGCACGAAAGCCTCGCTGCAACGAAATCGAACAGCGCATAGTCACCGTGCATGCGTACGAACGCCACGCCCTTGAAAAATCAGATGCGGCTCCTTGCCTGGAAGTCCATATGCGCCATCCAAATGGACTCAACATGCCTTCATGCTAAGCATGAATTTACTGGCAAAGATCAATGAGCACCTGGGAGCATGGAAACGACATGCACAGACCCCTGCTGTTCTTTCAGGCAATGCCTGCTCCCGCTGCTCATCAGATGCATTACCCGCTTCAGGCTTGACGCGAGGACGCGCAGGCTCGCCTGCGTCCAGACGCATTCAAGGCCCGTGCTCGGTAAGCGGATCGTGCCCATCCACGGTTCCAGGGTGGCGAAAGGGTGCTCCGGCGGCGCTGCAGGGTACCGTGATCGGCATGCAGAAGGCGCTGACCGTACTGCGCGACGAGAAACAGCTCCCCGAAACCAGCGGCCTGGTCACGCCGTTTACCGAACGTCAGCGCCTGGTCGGCAAACCCGAATGGGATGCCATCGACAAGGGGGGTACAGCTGATTGATTCCGGCCGCCTGCCACAAGGCAGGCTCTCTCCTGCACGGCCACTCCATCGGGGCGGTGTTCACCTCCGCCGGGATCGCTTCATTGGATGAGGTTGATGAATTCCACCCCGGTGCTGTGGCGAAGACGCGGTGTGCCCCTGTCGTTGCACCAAACAGAGAGCAACGACAGGGGCACACTCAAATCAGACTTGTACCCGGCCCTTGAAGCTCAAGCCAGTAACTGCTGGACCTCGGCTGCAGTGGCGACCTTGCCCTCAATGACGATCTCGCCATCGATCGCCAGTGCCGGAGTGCGCATGATGCCGGCATCGATGATGGCATTGGTATCGGTCACTTTCTCGACCTCGTATTCAAGCCCTTCCGCATTTGCCGCTTCTTCTGCATTTGCCGTCAGCTGTTTGCATTTGGCACAGCCGCTGCCGTAGATCGTGAATTTCATTTCATTTCCTCACTGTTGCCATACATCTGGTTGAAGGAGTCAGGACCAGTTGCCATAAACGAAGCCGGTGATGGTGGCCATCACCACGACCAACGCACAATAGACTGCTGTTTTCTCCGTACCAAGAATGGTGCGGATCACCAGCATGTTCGGCAAAGACAGCGCGGGCCCTGCCAGCAGGAGCGCCAGCGCCGGCCCCTTGCCCATGCCCGACCCCATCAGTGCGTCAACAATAGGGACTTCGGTCAGGGTCGAGAAGTACATCAGCGCGCCCAGGACCGAGGCGATGATGGTGGAACTCAGTGTGTTGTCGCCCACTGCCGCCGCGACCCATTCCGAAGGGATGATGCCCTCGTGACCGGGACGGCCGAGCGCGAAACCGGCAACGAATACCCCGCCCAGCAGCAGCGGCAGAATCTGCTTGGCAAAGTCCCAGCTCTGTACCGACCACTCGCGATCCTGCTCGCGCAGTGCCGAAATGATCATCAGACCCGCAATACCGATGGCAAAGGGCAGCTCTGGTGCGCTCGGCACGATCACAGCCGCAATCACCACTGCGGCAGTGAGCATCAGCAACTGATTGACAGGCCAGTGCCAGCGCCAGATCAGCAGACCGGCGAGGGCCGCGGAGAGCAGTGCCGTAATCTCCCACTTCCATGCGTAAATCTGCATCCAGGTTTCGCTGTCGGCAGCGGCCCAGTTGGCAAAGACCAGCACCCCGACCATCAGTGCGAAAAAGATCGCAATCACACTCATGGGCTTGTCTGCTTCATCGCCACCAAATCCGCGACCGTTCTTGACCGTTCGCTGCGCCTCTTCCTTGCGATAGATCAGGTGCATGATCGTGCCAATGACCAGTGCAAACAGGATGGCCCCGACCGCACGGGCAATACCCATCTCTGCCCCCAACACCTTGGCGGTGACGACGACAGCCATGATATTGATGGCGGGTCCTGAATAAAGGAATGCAATCGCCGCCCCCAACCCCGCGCCACGCTTGTAGATGCCACCGAACAGGGGCAGGACCGTGCACGAACAGACCGCAAGCAGCGTGCCCGAAACCGATGCCACGCCAAACGCCACCGGCTTCGAGGCCTCGGGCCCCAGGTAACGCATGACCGCCCCCTGACTGATATACGCCGACATCGCACCGGCAATCAGGAAGGCAGGCAGCAAGCACAGAATGACGTGCTCTCTGGCGTACCAGTTTGTAAGTCGAACCGCCTCAAGGACAGCATTGTCGAAGCGGGTCGTTCCGGCGGGAACAAAGTAGATCAGCAGAAAAGCCGCCAGCATGAAAAAAAGCAGGTTGCCTTCACGAGTATTGCTGGCGTACAGCTCTCGCAATCGCGTGGTCATCTCAGAACTCCTTGACTGGGCCATCAGTTTGAATCGTCTCACTGATGGAGACGAACACACTCGCCAAAGGATGCAGCAAATTTTCGGGTCGAGCTGCCAGACCGCACTGCCCGATCATCCTCAGTCACTTGTCCAGGTGCACGACGGGAGAATCCTCATCATGCAGGCGTCACGCCTGGGCCAGGATCAATGAACGGTTCCTGCGCCGCAAAGGCGTCCCGTCTGACCTTGCAGGCAGCACTGAACAACCGGACCTTGAGATTGCGCGCATTGCATAAAGCATAACCCTTAAGGATCGGCTTCGTGCAGCCCCCTTGTTCGCGCCAGGGGCGCCGGACAGTTTGAGCGGTAGAGGCAATGCGTTGGACCGCATGAGATGACATCTGCGGGGGGCGACTGACGCACCGGAGCCGGGTGCATCGCACAGCGCCCACCCTTGATTGCCGCGCCCGCCCCCCTCGAGCGCGACAGCGCCCCTCCCCCTACGCGCCGAAGCCGCGGAGAAGCACCGCCGGCGACAGGCGAAGTTGCCGCATGAGGTGATGCGCCCCCAGGCTCAGGGCGACGGTGCTGACCACAGCGGCCACCAGCCCCCCGATCCACCAGCCGAGCGCCGTATCGAGTTGCAGTCGGTAGTGCAGCAACAGCCCGGCTAACGCACTGCCGACGGCGGTCGCAAACACCGTGGTCACCAGCGCCAGCAGCAGGTACTCCAGATGCAGCGCAGCTCGGATCGCGCCGACGCGCGCGCCCAGCGTGTGCAGCAGGGTCGCCAGGTAGATCTGCCGTACCCGGCTCGCCGCAACCACACTGACCAGCACCAGCAGGCTTGCCAGCAAGGTGACCCCGCCGACCGCGCTCAGGGCTGCGGCGGCCCGGGTGAGGATGGCGCGCGCCTCATCGAGCAGCATCGCGGTGCGCACCGTGACGACGTTCGGCTGTGCTGCGGCAATCCGGTTCTGGGCGGCGACCGCCTCGCCCGCGTCCATGTAGGCCATGCCCACGTAACGCGTGATGAAGGGATCCAGCACACCGTCGGAGAAGATCGCCTCCAGCCACAGGCGCGACTGGAAGCGCTTCTGCGCATAGATCGCGGCCAGCTTCGCGCTCACGCGCTCGCCCATGATGTCGAACTGCAGCGTGTCGCCGACCTTCAGCCCGAGCTGGTCGGCCTCGCGGTCCTCCATGGCGACCAGGGCGGGTCCGCGATAGTCGTCCGGCCACCAGTTGCCGCGCGTGACGACGACCTGGTCGAAGTTGTTCTGCAGCGTACTCATCTTCTGCTCGTCGCTGGCTTCGAGGCGGCGCCGGGCGTCCGTGCTGTCGCGCAGCGCCTCGTCGCCGACGCCGGCCAGACGACCCAGCACCAGCGGGGCGAGGTCTAGCTGACTCAGACTGGGCGAGGCTTCGACGAGCGCGCGGAACTCGTCCTTCTGTGCCGCGCCGATGTCGTAGAACACCAGCGCCGGGGCCCGCTCGGGCACGGTCTCCTCGATGGTCAGCAGCAAGGCATGGACGACCAGCGTGGAGGCCACGAGCAAGGTCAATGCCGACCCAAGCGACAGCAGCGTGGGGCGAAGCGGAGAGTCCGGCCGGTACAGGCCGGACAGCGCGATGCGCAACGTAAAGCGGCCAGCCAGCGCCGGATGCCCGGCCAGGCGCCGTGCGAGCATGCGCAGCAGACGCACCCCGCCCTCGAGCAGCGCCAGGACCAGCAAGAGCGCAGCGATGAAGGCGACGCCGAGCAAGGGGTCGGGCATCGCCACCAGCAGCAGCGCGGCGGCGACCAGCGCACAGCCCGCCGTCAGCCACCATGCGCGCGCAGGCGTGTGGGTGACCACGCCGAGCACGCCGCGAAAAAGCGCAGCCGGATTCACCGTGAGCGCGCGCCCAAGCGCGGGCAAGGCGAACAACAGCGCGATGACCACACCGAACAGCACGGCCATCAGCGACGAACCGATGAGCATGGTCCAGTCATCGGCCAGCGGCAGGCGCTCGGCCACCACGCCGGTGCCGACAAGCGCGAGGACGCCGCCAAGCAGTGCCCCGATCACGGCAGAAGCGCCACCCAGAATCAGGACCTGCAGCAGATAGACCGCCGCGAGCCGGCCATCGCGCAGGCCGAGCGCACGCAGCGTGGCCAGGGTGCCGAGCTTGCCCTGCAGGTAGGCCTGCACGCTGTTGAACACGCCCAGCCCACCAATGAACAGCGCGCTGAAGCCGATCAGCAGCACGCCCGAACCAATCTGACCGAGAACTTCGCCCAGGCGCGCATTGCGCTCGATGAAGGTGCGCACTTCGGCCTCACTGTCCGGGAAGGCATCGAGAAAGGCGATCCGCCACGCGTCCGGCACCTCGTCCGTGCGCACACGGTAGCGATAGGCGGGCCTGCTTCCAGGCTGCAGCAGGCCGGTGGCGTCGAGGGCCGCGGCCGAGATCAGCACCGGCGGCCCGCTCCAGTCCGCTCGCAGACTGCGGTCGGGCTGGCGCACGATCAGGGCGCGCACGTCCAGGCTCGCATTGCCGAGCTCGATCCGGTCTCCCGGCGCCAGGCCAAGCCGGTCCGCCAGCACACGGTCGAGCACCACGCCGTGGTGCCCGTCGCGTTCAGCAGTCGCCTCCTCCAGCGAACGCTCGGGGGCGAAGCGCAGCGTGCCGTACAAGGGGTAGGCATCATCAACGCATTGCAGTTCGACGAGTTGGGCGTCACCATTCCCGGTGATCAGCATGGTGCGGAATTCGATCAGGCGCGAGACCGCCCCGCGCGCCCGCATCCATTCGAGCATGTCGTCGTCGAGCGGGGCGCGCACACGCACCTCGAGGTCCCCCCCGAACAGCGCCCGCGTGTCGGCAAGAAGGCTCTCGCTGACCTGCCGGTACAGGCCGCCGCTGGCGGCAATCAAGGCCACGCCCAGGCTCAGGCAGGCGCAGAACACCCACAGCGTGCGCCCGCCGCCGCGCAGATCACGCCAGGCAAGACTAAGCAGGCTGCGCATCGCCGGTCTCCGGGGCCGTGTTGCCCTCGCTGAGGCGGCCGCCGGAAAGTCGCAGCAGGCGGTCGCAACGGGCGGCAAAGCTCATGTCGTGGGTTACCAGCACCAGCGTGGTGTTGGTTTCGGCGTTCAGATTGAGGAGCAGCTCGCCAATGTCCGCCCCGGTGCGGCCATCGAGATTGCCCGTCGGCTCGTCGGCCAGCACCAGCTTGGGCTCATGCACCAGGGCGCGGGCGATGGCCACCCGTTGCTGCTCACCACCGGAGAGCTGGCCCGGGTAATGGTCCAGTCGCGCACCCAGGCCGACCTTGTCGAGCATCGCCCGCGCGCGCTCGCGTGCGTCGCGCCGCCCGGCGATCTCCAGCGGCAGGGCGGCGTTGTCGAGCGCCGTGAGGCTGGGCACCAGATGGAAGGACTGGAACACGATGCCCAGGTGATCCCGGCGCAGGTCGGCGAGCTGATCGCGATCGAGACCGTCGAGCGATCGACCGTCGAAAACCACCGAGCCCGAAGCCGGTCGTTCCAGGCCGGCGAGCAGGAGCAGCAGCGAGGTCTTGCCGGTGCCGGACGGACCTGCGATCGCGACCCGCTCACCGGCACGGATGTGGAGATCGACATCGCGAAGAATGTCGATGCGCGTGCTGCCCAGCGCGTAGTGCATGCTGAGCCGGTTCAGACGAATCATGAGGCGACCCTTGTTGCCATGAAAGTGGGATGACTCCGGGGCGCCAAGGAAGTTCGGCAGCGCAGCAAAACCAGCGCGTGCGCGGCACCGGCGCGTGCGAAGTTCATCACCCTGCCCCACCGCGCTCGCCGGCCGCTGCCGGAGCGCCCCCGGCAGGCGGCCCCCTGGCAGCGGCCGCAACGATCAGAACTTCAGGCCGAAAACGAAGCCGCCCAGCAGAACGAAGAGCCCGAAAGACGCAGCGATGGCCACCAGGTTCAGCAGGAAGCCCGCCCGCACCATATCGCTCAGCTTCATTTTCTCGTAGGAGAACACGATCGCATTGGGCGGTGTGGCAACCGGCATCATGAAGGCCATCGACGCCGCCAGCGCCACCGGAACGGTGAGGATCCGGGGATCGAGCCCGAGCCCCACCGCCACCGCGCCGAGGATCGGGAGGAAGGTCGCCGTAGACGCGGTATTGGAGGTGATCTCCGTCAGATACACGATGGCCACCGTCACCAGCAGGACGAGCATGATCGTGCTGATCTCGACACCCGCCACCGCACCGCCAATCCACTTTGCCAGCCCGGTGGAGCCGAATCCGCTGGCCAGGGCCAGTCCGCCGCCGAACAGCAGCAGGACACCCCAGGGCACGTTTCGCGCCGCCTCCCAGTCGAGCGCAAACTCGCCGCGCGCGCGCGAAATCGGCACCGCAAAGAGCAGCAGCGCGGCGGTGAGCGCAATGATCGTGTCGTCCAGCGGCAGGCCGGTCAGCTTTGCCAGCGGGCTGCGGAGTATCCAGCTGGCCGCCGCGCCCAGGAAGACAATGCCGACCAGCTTCTCGCCACGCGACATGCTGCCCAGCGCAGCAAGCTCCTTCTCGACCACGCTTCCGGGGTCATCGATGGCGATACGGTGAGCGGGAAACAGCAGACGGGTCAGGATGAGCCACGCAAACGGCAACATCACCGCCACGACCGGCACACCAATCAGCATCCAGCTGAAGAAGCTGATCTCGATCTTGTACGTATTCTGCAGAAAGCTCGCCAGCAGCGCGTTGGGGGGCGTGCCGATCAGCGTGCCCACCCCGCCGATGGAGGCGCTGTAGGCGATGGCGAGCATCAGCGCGACGCCGAAGTTGCGGACCATGGCCTCATCATCGGTCTTGCGGGCGACGAAATCGATTACCGAGAGGCCGACGGCGTACATCATGATGGTGGTCGCGGTATTCGAGATCCACATCGAAAGAAACGCCGTCGCGATCATGAAGCCCAGGATGATTCGCGAAGGCGACGAGCCGACCACGCCGACGATCCTCAGCGCGATCCTGCGGTGCAGGCCCACCCGCTGCATCCCCGCGGCCAGCAGAAAGCCGCCCAGGAACAGGTAGATCAGGGGGTGTCCGTAATTGGCTGCCACCGGGCCGATCTTGTCGATGCCAAGCAGTGGCATCAGCACGATGGGGAGCAGCGCAGTCGCCGGGATCGGTACCGACTCGCTGAGCCACCAGATCACCATCCACACCGCCATCGCCACCAGGCGCCATGCCTCAACCGGCATGCCTTCGGGCTCCGGCGCGAGCAGCAGCAGGATGGCGACGATCGGCCCGGCCAGCAGGCCCGCGAGGCGCAGTCCGTTCAGCGGATGGTTCGAAACCGGCGGACGCTCCTTGTACTCGGGGTTGCGCTGATCTCCCGGTGCGAGGACGTCCTGGTCATGGGCGTGAACGCCCGGCTTCTCGGTGGCCATTTCGATTTCTCCTTTCTGTGCGATCTTCGATTCTCTCGAATCGCATGCCCCGCAGCTAAACAGGGTGTGTCGACTGCAGACAAGGCAAGAGCGGCGATCACGAAAACAGTGGGTCTTTCATGTTAGCCCGATACGCGCCGATCGGCCGCGCCGTTGTGCCGATCCTCGGCGGCTTCTGCATTCGACGGGTGTCGGCCATGATGAAACCCCCGCCCCCTTTGCGGTGAGCGCGCCCGCGTCGCCCGCGGCTCAAAGACTCCCGCCAGGCTCACGAACGGGGCGCACCACCAATGGCGTCCCGATTTTCACGCAGACGGGTGTCATGTACCCACAACGAATGTCAGAATTCGTCTTCGCAAACAGCGGAGCATGGCGTGAATCCCATTTCCTCGACGCCCGGTATCGACAATCGCCCGGCGCACGCCTTTCCGGCTGCGCTCGTGGCCGCGCTGCGTGAGGCAAGACACGTCGTTGTCCTCTCCGGTGCGGGCGTTTCCGCGGAGAGTGGTGTCCCCACTTTTCGGGATGCAATGACGGGGCTCTGGTCCAGATTCGATCCCGCAGAACTCGCCACGCCCGAAGCGTTCGAGCGCGACCCTGAGCTGGTGTGGGGCTGGTACGAATGGCGGCGGATGCGCGCACTGCAGGCACAGCCGAATCCCGCACACCTGGCGATTGCCGGGATGTCGGACCATCTGCCGCAACTCACCCTGGTGACGCAGAACGTGGATGACCTGCACGAGCGCGCGGGCAGCGACACGGTGATTCACCTGCACGGCAGCCTTCATCAGCCCCGCTGCGCCACATGTGGTCGATCGCATGCATTTCCCAACGAAATGCCGAACGAACCCGAAGGCGGACGGCGTCTCCCGCCACCGCGCTGCATCCGCTGTCGCGGGCTGATCAGGCCTGGCGTGGTCTGGTTTGGAGAGTCGCTGCCCGAGGGCGCTTTCTACCAGGCCCAAGAGGCCGCAGAGAATTGCGACCTGTTGATCAGCGTCGGGACCTCCTCACTCGTCTACCCCGCCGCCGGCCTGCCCCACCTTGCCAAGGCGCATGGGTCGCTGCTCGTCCAGATCAATCCCCAGCCGACGAATCTCGATGGGCACGCAACATGGAACATCGTCGGCGCTGCCGGCAAGATCCTGCCGGCGCTTGTCGCTGCCGCATGGGAGATGGACACGCTCGCGGCGCCAACCCAGCGGCCTGCCCGCCAGCGCTGACGATTCACAATGACGGATTCATCATGACGAACTCACGATGACGGCTGCGCTACTGAACAGACTCGGACACGGGCTTCGCGCCAGCATGCGGATGCGATTCGACGCCGCGGCATTCGGACTGGGTGCGAGCAGCGTGGGGGCGCTATCCGCTCCGCTGACCCGATTGCTCTCCGATGAGTCCGGCACCTTCGCATGGCTTGTCGATCTCATTGCCCACTGGCAATGGCTGTATGTCGTCGCGGGCGGCGTTTGTGCGGCCATCCTGCTGCGAAGGCAACCGGCCGTGCTCGTATTACTGGCGACCGGACTGATCGGCATCGGATGGTCTGGCGCGACCACACGCGCCGACAGCGCAACGCCCGGCTCAGGTCCGGCCCTGACGATTGCCACCGCAAACCTCGAGCTCGGACAGGCCCGTCTCGATGACCTGGCTCACTGGATCGGCGACCTCGGCGCCGACCTGGTCGTGCTGCAGGAGGTCAGCAAGGAGAGCGCCCGGCGGATCGCTCAATGGCAGGACTACCCGCACCAGCTGGTCACCGCCGACGAGGGTCCGTTCGGCCTCGCCATCCTCTCCCGAACGCCGCTGACGGACAGCGAGGCGCTGGAATCCCTGCAGCAACCGCTGCGCTATCGCGGCTTCATTTCCTGGCAGGGCCATCGCATCGGGATTTCGGCCATCCATCCCATGCCCCCCATCAGTCCGACCTACCATCAGCGGCGCGTGGAGATGCTGACAGAAGAAGCCCGGTGGTCGCAGCTTGTCTCAGCCCCGAGCATTGTCGCGGGCGATCTCAATTCAACGCCGTGGTCCTCCGCAATGGCTGCGGTCGAACCCGCCGGGCTGCTGCGTGCAACAGGGCTACGGCCAACATGGCCTGCAGTGTTCCCGGTGATACCGATCGACCACATCCTGATCAACGACGCCTGGCAGGTCGTCGAGTCTGGCGTAGGTCCCGACATCGGATCGGACCACCGGCCGGCATTCGCCGTGCTGAGCCTCAGGGCGCAGGCAGTACACGCGGAATAGCGTGATCTAGGCACACGCGGCCACCATGGACTGACTCAATTTCTGACTCAGCCCCTGACGCAGACCAGCAGGCCTCCACCGTCACCGCGACGCTCATGTTGCCCATAAAGAGGTAGAGTCGCGGCTTCCGCATCTCCAACAGTGTTTCCTGATGAACAAAAATCTCTGGCTGCTGGCCATCGCCCAGGGCCTGTTCCTGACCAACAACGTGGTCTTCATTGCCATCAACGGCCTCGTTGGCCTGACGCTGGCGCCGCTGGCGTGGATGGCGACACTGCCGGTGATGGGCTATGTGGTTGGTGCTGCGCTGTCGACCGGGCTGGTCGCGCGCAGCCAGCGGCGCTGGGGACGCAAGGCATCGTTCCAGCTCGGACTCGTGGTAGCCCTGCTCACCGTGCTGCTGTGCGCCGTGGCCTTGACCATGCGCAGTTTCTGGCTGCTGGTGGCGGGGACGGTGATTGCCGGCTATTACAGCGCCAATGGCCAGCTCTACCGCTTTGCCGCCGCCGAACTGGCGCCGCCGTCGTTTCGCGAGAAAGCCGTGTCGCTCGTGCTGGCAGGCGGGCTGATCGGTGCGGTGGCCGGCCCCAATCTGGCCAGTCAGACACGTGAAACCATGGACACGCCCTTTCTCGGCTCCTACCTCGCGCTGGCAATTGTCGCGGTGATCTCGATGGCGGTGATGTCCCGCATCCGCTTTCCGGCAGAGCCGGTGAAGGTCGCCGGCAGCGACCAGGGACGTCCGCTGCGCGAGATCATCCGCCAGCCGGTGTTCATCGTATCAACGATCGGTGCAGCGCTCGGATATGGGGTGATGAACCTGCTGATGGCAGCGACGCCGCTGGCCATGGACGTGTGCGGCATGCCGTTCTCGGATGCCGCACTGGTGCTGGAATGGCACGTCATCGGCATGTTCGCCCCCGGTTTTTTCACCGGCCACCTGATCAAGCGCTTTGGCGTGCTGCAGATCATGGGGGTGGGTGTGCTGCTCAATGCGGCATGTATCGCCGTCGCACTGTCCGGCCAGGACCTGCACCAGTTCCTCATCGGCCTCTTCATGCTCGGCGTGGGATGGAACTTCCTGTTTACAGGCGGCACGACCCTGGCAATGCAGGCCTACCGTCCCGAGGAAAAGGACCGCGCACAGGCCGCGATCAACTTTGCCGTGTTCGCAACGATGGCGCTGACCTCCTTCGCCTCGGGCGCGCTGGTCACCACCCAGGGCTGGACCCTGCTGAACGTCGGCTCGCTGATTCCGGTGGCACTGACCGGCGCAGCCCTGGTATGGCTGGCACTGCGCCAGCGCAGCGAGGCACGACAGCCTGCATGAGCATGTTGCGGCGATACCGCGCGATGGCAGCCGGCTGATGCGCACACGCTGAACCCGCCGCAACGCACGCGCACCCGGGCTTGCGAGATGTTACCTGTCGCAAGTGCGTCGGCTCCGGCACTCACCTGCCCGCCGCTTTGTAGTAGCCTTGCCCCTTTTTCGCCAGTCTGGCGTCGGTTTCCGGTATGACGCAAGCGTTGCCGCGTACAAGTTTCACTCGCTCAGGGCTGGTTCGTGCGCTTGCGGACCTGGCCGCAGAGGACGTTCCGGAGTCCCGGCAGTCCTTCGCCGAACGAGTCGGCCAGTGGCTGGACTTCAAGGACGCGCTTCCCCTGTACTCGGTGCTCAACCCCGGAACATCGGGGGCCGCGGTGCAAGGGTCGGGCACGGCGTCGCCTGAGTATGCCGCGCTGCGGGAAGAGTTCGACCGCGTGCGCGCCGCGCTGGCAGATTCGATTGTCGCCGATGGCGTGTTCAGGCCGGGCAAGGCTCGCATAGAATTGCCGACCCCGTTGCCAAATGCACCGGTGGAAAGCGCGGCCGAGTTTTCGCCCTACAGGCGCTACTACCTCGCGCACCAGCGCGACATGCAGGCAGGCATTGCTCCTTTGCGCACCAGCGCCCGGGCGGCACTGTCGCGCCACTCGCCCGCGCTCCAGCACCTTGCCGCACTGGATGCGGTGCTCGACCAGGCGCTGGCGACGCGCGAACGCACCCTGCTGTCGACAGTGTCCTCCCTGCTGGCAAAGCGCTTCGAGCATTTGTATGCGGCCCATCAGGCGGCACAGGCCGAAGCGCAGGCGGAGGACGACCCGTCGCGCTGGATGGAACCGGGCGAGTGGCTTGCGGTGTTCTGCAGGGAAATGCAGGCCGTACTGCTGGCAGAACTGGACACTCGACTGCAGCCGGTTGCCGGCCTGATCGAGGCACTCCATAACGAAGTAACGGGATAGCAATGAATAGAACCATCTGCGTGGCGGCCTTTGTCGTGGGCCTGCTCGTCGTGTCCTGGGTCGGCGCCGGTTACATCGGCTCCAGTCCCCTGGCGCTGACCATGACGGCCCTGATCGGTGTTGTCTACGCGATTGGCGCCCTGGAGCTGTTTCGCTTCCATCGCGCCACGACCGCGCTGACACAGGCATTGAACGCCATTCCCGGGGACCTCTCGCATCCCGATGAATGGATCGGCCGCCTGCCTGCCGCCCTGCGCAATCCGGTGCGCCTGTGCATCGAGGGCGAGCGCGCCGGCATGCCCGGCCCGGCCATCGCCCCCTATCTGGTGGGTCTGCTCGTCCTGCTGGGCATGCTCGGCACCTTTCTCGGCATGGTGGTCACCCTCAATGGCGCGGTGATCGCACTCGAAAGCACGACCGACCTGCACACCATCCGCAGCGCCCTCGCCGCGCCGGTCAAGGGGCTCGGCATCGCGTTCGGCACCTCGGTTGCCGGTGTCGCGGCGTCGGCCATGCTGGGACTGATCTCCGCGCTGTGCCGGCGCGCGCGCCTGAACGCGGCGCAACTGCTCGACACCCGCATCGCCACCGTCCTGCGCGGTTTCTCCCTTACCCACCAGCGTCAGGAAACCTTCAAGGCCATGCAACGCCAGGCCGAGGTTCTGCCTGAGCTTGTAGACAAGCTGCAGGCGATGATGACGCAGATGGAGCGCAACAGCAGCGCGTCGAACGAACGTCTGCTCGCCGAGCAGACCCGTTTCCACAGCGAGACCAAGGGCCTGTACACGGACCTGGCCGCATCGGTCGACACCTCGCTCAAGCACAGCCTGACCGAGAGCGCCCGGCTTGCAGGCGAGACCATCCAGCCGGTCGTCACCGCAACGATGGACGGCATCGCGCGCGAAACGAGCGCGCTGCAGGAACGCGTGGCCGAAGCGGTCAGGACGCAGCTGGAGGGCATTTCAGCGCGTTTCGACACCACGGTGAGCACCGTGACCGATACCTGGACGTCGGCACTGGCCCAGCATGAACGCAGCAGCGAGCGCTTCAGCGCCAGCCTGCAGCAGGCGCTGACAGCCTATACCGACAACTTCGCCCAGCGCTCGGGCGCCATGCTCGAATCGGTGGAACAGGCCCACACCGGGCTGCGCAGCGAGCTCGCCACCACGACGGCCGCGATGGCACAGGAAACAGGCGCCCTGCACGCCCGACTGGCAACCGCAGTCGAGACCCAGCTCGACGGTCTCTCGAGCCGGTTCGACGCCACCGTGGCGACCGTGGCCGACACATGGACAACGGCACTCTCACGCCATGAAGACGCCAGCGAGAAGCTCACCGCAACAATGCACACCGCGCTGGAAGCCTTCGCCGACACCTTCGCCAGTCGCTCGGCCACCCTGCTCGCCTCTCTCGGCGAAAGCGCCTCGGCGCTGCAGGCGGATCTGGCCGCAAAAGACGATGCCCGGCTGGCAGCACAGACCCGCGCGATGGAGACCATGGCGGCCGCGCTGCAGCAGGAATGGCGGCAGGCCGGCGAGCGGACACTCGCCCAGCAGGAACAGATCTGCACCACGCTGGGCGAAACCGCCCGCAACATCAGCGCCGAAGCAAAAGCGCAGGCGACCGGCACCATCGATGAAGTCGCGCGCCTGATGCATACCGCGGCGGAGGCGCCGCGCGTCGCCGCCGAAGTCATCGGCGAACTGCGACAGGAGCTCTCCGCCAGCATGGCGCGCGACAACGCGCTGCTGGCCGAACGCAGCCGCATCATGGAAACCCTGGGCGGCCTGCTCGACGCCATCAACCACGCCTCCACCGAACAGCGCACCGCGATCGACGCCCTGGTGGGCACGTCCGCCGCCATGCTGGAGCGCGTCGGCGCCCGGCTCACCGAAAGCATCGAAACGGAGTCGGCGAAGATGGGTGAGGTCGCCAGCCAGATCACCGGTGGTGCGGTCGAGGTCGCAAGCCTGAGCGAAGCCTTCGGGCTCGCCGTCCAGCTGTTCAGCGAATCCAATGACAAGCTGATGACGACGCTGCAGCGCATCGAGGGCTCGCTCAACAAGTCCGTGGCCCGAAGTGACGAGCAGCTTGCCTATTACGTCGCCCAGGCACGGGAGATCATCGACCTGAGCATCATGTCGCAGAAGCAGATCGTCGACGACCTGCAACAGCTGTCCGGCAAGCAGCCCTCGCTCGCGGCAGAGGGCTGACGATGGACGATATCGACGCCGGCATCGAGCAGTCCGCGCCGGTCTGGGCCGTCTTCGGCGACCTGATGTCAGGCCTGCTGGGTGCCTTCGTGCTGATCCTGGTCGGGGTGCTCGGCGTGCAGCTCGAGCTGATGAGCAGCCTGGAAACCGAAGTGCAGAAGCGCCAGATCGAAGAGCAGCGCCGCGAAGCGCTGGAACAGGCGCTGGCCGTTCCGCTGGCTGCCGGCCGGGTCACGCTCAACAACGGACGCATCGGCATCAGCGGCAGTGTGCTGTTTGCGCTGAACTCCGATGAACTGCAGCCGGAAGGACGCCAGCTGCTCAAGAGTCTCGCTCCCCCGCTTGCGGCCTACCTCGGTGTCCGCGACGAAATGCTGATGGTGAGCGGCTTCACCGACGACCAACCGGTGCGCGAGAGCAATCGCCAGTTTGCAGACAATCTGGAGCTGTCGGCCCAGCGCGCGTTGACCGTGACGCGCGCGCTGATCGAAGAAGGACTTCCATCCTCGGCGATCTTCGCCGCGGCGTTCGGCCCGGAGCAGCCGGTGGCCTCCAACGCCGACCCCGAGGGTCGCTCGCAAAACAGGCGGGTGGAGATGGCCCCGGTGCCGAAGTCGGCAAAGGAACGCACTGCGGGGAGCACCGCGCCCAATGGGTGACGCCGGGCAATCCGGTACCGCGGCAGGCAAGCGGCCAGAACACGTCGCCCCCGACGTGATGATCGACGCCTTGCGTGCGCGCGGCGCGGAGGGCTTCGACCCCGTCGGCTGGCGCTTCATCGAGGCCATGGCGCGACGGATGGCAGACCATCGCGGCGCTCCCCGTCGCATCCTTGAGCGCAGGCTGACGGAGATCGTGTCCGCATTCGGTGAACGCTTTGAGCGTGCCAGCGCGCCGGCACAGGACGCCCTCACCCGTGGCAAGGAAGCGTTTCCGCAGCACGCGGATGCGCTGCAACAGTACGCCGACGCCGGCGACTTCGCGGGCCTGCATCGTGCGCTCGCAAGCCTGCAGGCAAGGGACATCGCGGGGCCGCTGACAGCCCTCCTCGACCATATCGGCGCGCAAGCTACAGGCGGGCAGACCAGCGACCTCGCGCCTGGCAACCCGGCAGCGACCAACGCGCAAGGCGAACTCAAGTCGATGCGCTACTTCCGCAGCACCTGGTCGAAACTCAGCGTCGACAAGCAGCTGTCGCACTCGCTGGCGCAGGCGCCCGAGAACGCCGGCCCGCTGAACTCGCATTTCCTCGTGCTGCAGTCGCTGACCCTGATGCGTGACATCGCACCGGACTACCTCAAGCAGTTCATGTCCTACGTCGACGCCCTGCTCTGGCTGGATCAGGCGGACAGCAGCCGCAACCCGGCGCCCAAGGGCCCTGCCCGCGGCGAACGCGAGAAGAAGCGCAAACCTGCCCGCGGCAAGACAGCCTGAAACGGCGCGCGCTGACGCCCTACTTGAGATTGCCCGACAGGAACTGACGCAGGCGTTCGCTGCGCGTGTTGTCGAAAACCTCGGACGGCGGGCCGTACTCTTCGGCGAGCCCCTGATGGAGGAACATCACCTTGCTCGAAACCTCTCGTGCAAAGCCCATTTCGTGGGTCACCACCACCATCGTGCGACCTTCTTCGGCAAGGCCGCGCATGACCTTCAGCACCTCGCCCACGAGTTCGGGATCGAGCGCCGAGGTGGGCTCGTCGAACAGCAGCACGGCGGGTTCCATGGCCAGCGCACGGGCAATCGCCACGCGTTGCTGCTGACCGCCCGACAGATGGGCCGGATAGCTGTCCCTGAAGCGGGCAATACCGACCTTCTCCAGATAGGCTTCGGCGCGCTCGCGCGCTTCAGCCCGGGTGAGGCCGAGGACATGCACCGGGGCCTCGGTGACGTTCTCGAGCACCGTCATGTGCGCCCACAGGTTGAAATGCTGGAACACCATCGCCAGCCGCGTGCGCAGGCGCTGCAGCTGTCTGGCGTCAGCCACCTTGAGGTGACCGTTGCGGTCGGGCACCAGACGGATCTCCTCGCCGCCGACGGTGATGCGCCCGGCGTCAGGCTGTTCGAGGAAGTTGATGCAGCGCAGGAAGGTGCTCTTGCCCGAGCCGGAGGAGCCGATGATGCTCACGACATCGCCCGCCTCAGTCTCGAGCGACACGCCCTTGAGCACCTCGTGGTCGCCGTAACGCTTGTGAAGGTCTTCGACCGAAAGCTGGGTCATGAAATGAATCCTGAATAAAGGCGCAGGGTCAGGCCTTGACCGACCCGGCCTTGCGCGGCTGCAGATGACCCAGCCAGCGCCGCTCGGCAAGCCGGAACAGGCCGACGAGGGCGAAGGTCACGCACATGTAGACCACGCCGGCGAAGATGAAGGCCTCGAAGGGGGCGAAGTGCTGCGAATAGGCGTTGCGCGCCGCGCCGGTGAGGTCCACCAGGGTGATGGTGGAAGCGATGGCCGTACCGTGCAGCATAAAGATGGCCTCGTTGCTGTAGGCCGGTATCGCCCGGCGCAAGGCGCCCGGAACGAGAATGCGGCGAATCATCGTCAGCCGGGTCATGCCGCAGGCCTGTGCCGCCTCGATCTCGCCGTGCGGGGTGGCACGCAGCGCACCCGCGAGAATCTCGGTGGTATAGGCACAGGTGTTGAGCGTGAACGTCACCAGCGCGCAACCATAGGGCTCGCGGAATATCAGCCAGAAGGCGTTCCCCTCGGCCCAGCGCGCCTGAACCCATTCGAACTGGCCGAGGCCGTAATAGATCAGCAGGAGCTGCACCAGCATCGGCGTGCCGCGGAAGAAATAGCTGTAGGCCCACACCAGGCGGGAAACGACAGACGGACCCGAGGTGCGCAACACTGCCAGCGGGATGGCCAGCAGCAGACCGGCCACGAGCGAGAGCACCGTGAGTTGCAGCGTGAGCCACAGGCCCGCGCCGTACTCCGGCAGATTCTCGGTGATGACAGCCCATTCGATCATGCCGCCACCCGCCTCACGCCAACGCTGTAACGCCGCTCGAGCGAACGGAAGAGCACGCCCGAGGCCGCCGTCATCGCCAGGTAGAAGACACACACCACCGCATAGAACAGGAAGGGTTGCTGCGTGCTGCGGCCCGCCTGGTCGGCGAGCCAGGTGAGATCCGAGAGGCCAATGATCGACACCAGCGCGGTGCTCTTCTGCATGACCTGCCAGTTGTTGCCGAGGCCGGGCAGCGCGTGGCGCAGCATCTGCGGAAACAGGATGCGCCTGAACACCTGCCAGCGGCTCATCCCGTACGCGTAGCCGGCCTCGAGCTGACCCGCCGGCACCGCGAGGAAGGCACCGCGAAAGGTCTCGGTGAAATAGGCGCCGAAGATGAAGCCGAGGGTGGCTACCCCGGCTGCAAACGGGTTGACGTCAACGTAGTCCCAGCCCAGCCAGTCGGTAATCTGGTTGATGCCAATCTGCCCGCCATAGAACACCAGCAGCATCATCACCAGATCGGGAATGCCCCGCACCACGGTCGTGTACAGCACGGCCGGCGCGCGCAGCATCCTGATCCGGGACAGCTTGGCGGACGCCCCCGCAAGCCCGAGCACCAGCGCCAGCACGAGCGACAGCACGGCAACCTGCAGTGTGAGCCAGGCACCGTCGAGCAGCGAGGAAGAGTAGCCGTGCAGCATCAATGAGATCGGGACAAGGACGCCTTACTCGCCGTAGATGTCGTGCGGGAAATACTTCTTGCGGATCTCATCGTAGGTGCCGTTGGCCCGGATCGCCTTCAGCGCCGTGTTGAGCTTGTCGCGCAGCTCGGTATCGCGCTTGCGGATGGCAATGCCAACGCCTTCGCCGATCACCGCCTTCTCTTCGGCGTTACGCCCGAAAATCTGGCTGCCGGCAAAATCGTACTCCGCGCCGGCGGGTTTGGTGAGGAAGCCGCCGTCGGCCTCCAGCGCGTCCACCCAGGTCGCGTCGATGCGTCCCGCACCGAGGTCGAGGTAGACCTCTTCCTGCTTGGCATAGCGCACCAGGTCCACGCCGTGATCGGCCCAGAAGCGTCCGGCGAAGTTGTCGGCGACGGTGCCGCGCTGCACACCGATACGCTTGCCCTTGAGGCTGTCCAGATCCGGCTTCAGGGCCGAGCCCTTCTTCGCCACCAGCGCGAGCGGCGTGGCGTAATACTTGTCGGTGAAATCGACCTTCTTCTTGCGCTCCGCGGTGATCGACATCGAGGCCGAGATTGCATCGAACTTTCGGCTCATGAGCGCGGGGATCATGCCGTCCCACTCCTGCTTCACCCAGGTGCATTTTGCCTTCATCTCGGCGCACAGCGCGTTGGCGATGTCGACGTCAAAGCCTTGTACGGAGCCGTCCGGCGCAGTGGTGTTGAACGGAGGGTAGGCGCCCTCGGTGGCGAAGCGGATCTGATCCCAGTCCTTGGCCATCACGGTGTGGCTGGCCAGCAGCAGCGCCGCCAGCAGCAAGCTTCTCTTCATCACGTCACTCTCCTGTTTGGGGCGCCGGCTCGATGCGCAAAAGGACACTGCGCGGGCTGCGGCGCAATGCCCGCATGATCGCAGGATCGCGCTCCGAGCTCAACGACAGCCCGCCCGGAGAAAGAAATTCCGCGTGCAGGCCGCCATCACCGAAAGAATTTCCCCTGTTCGCCCGCAGGGAGAAACAGTTTGCCGACCTCATCATCGGACAGGACAACTCAGCCCCTTGATGTCAGCCCCCTGACTTCAGGCGCTGCGCCAGGGCGTCGGCGAGCGCGTCGGCTGCGGGCGGATGAAAGCGGAAGAACAGCTCAGGCTCGACCAGCTCGAGCTCCATCAGACGGAAACCACCGTCACCCGCACGCACGAAATCCACCCGTGCATAGAGCGGCAGACTCGGGCACGCCGCGACTGCCGCCTCGGCAAAGGCGCACTCGTCGGCGCGCGGCTGATGCGCATGTACGGTGCCGCCATGATCGTCCTGAACCCTGAAATCCCCGGCTGCGGCCGTCTTGCGGATGGCGTGGGTGGTGCGTCCCTCGATCACGATCAGCGACAGCTCGCCCTCGCCCAGCACGGCAGGCTCAAAGCGCTGCACCATCATCGCTTCGGCAGCCAGGCAGCGTGCAAACACCGCTTCATGCGCGTCCAGGGCATCGCGACCGACGCGATAAGTCAGCCGCGCCGCACCCGACACCACGGGCTTGAACACGACCTCGTCCCAGCCTTCTGCGTCCATGATCGCCGCAAGCGCGTGCTGCTCGCCAACATCTGCATAGCGGGTCGGGACCACGCTCACGCCTGCACGGGACAGGTCCCGCAGGTAGCGCTTGTCGAGATTCCAGCGCACCAGCTCCGCCGGGTTCAGCAGCCTGGTCTGCATCGCAGCGGCGTCGAGCCACGGCGAAAACTCGGCAAAACGATGAAAGTAGTCCCAGGTGCTGCGAAACAGCGCGGCTCGGGTGTCGCGCCAGCAAAAGTCCGGATCGGACCAGCTCACGCGTCCGACCGTGAGCCCGCGCGCGGCGAGTGCCTGCGCGACGAGACCGTCCTCGGTCGCGATCTGCGCTTCATACCAGCTGGATGTATCGAGCTTCAGGTAGCGGTCCTCGGTAAGGATCACCACGTCGAGAGCGTGATTGTTCATGTTGTCAGAAAGGCCCATGTGGCGTCGTTTGCGCGGATTGTATCGCAGCAGCGCGGCGCGGCCGGCGGCGTGCGCTGCGCAGAAAGCGCCCGGGTCCGTGTGTCGCAGGCCGCCCCCGGATCACGCCCGCGCCCGAGTGCGCCCGTCATCGATGAAACATGCTTGCCGATGCCTCACAATGACGCACCGACCACGAACGCCACCGGAGTCCCATGAGCAGATTGCCTGCGCGAATCGTATGCCTGAGCACCGAGACCGTAGAAGTCCTGTACGCCCTCGGCGAAGCCGACCGCATCGTCGGCATTTCCGGCTACACCGTCATCCCGCCCCAGGCGCGCAAGGAGAAGCCCAAGGTGTTTGCCTTCACCAGCGGCGACCTGGAACGGATTCTGGCGGTCTCACCCGATCTCGTGCTGTGCTTCTCCGATCTGCAGGCAGACATCGCGAGCGGGCTGATCAGGGCGGGTGTGGCGGTGCACGTGTTCAACCAGCGCAGCGTCGATGACATTCTTGCAATGATCGAAACCGTGGGCCGGCTGGTGGGCGCGACAGACCGGGCCAGCGCACTGGTTGAAGAACTTGAGTGGCTGATCGAGACCACCCGCAAACGCGCCGCCGCCAACACGCGACGCCCGCGGGTGTACTTCGAGGAATGGGACGACCCGGCCATTTCCGGCATTCGCTGGGTATCGGAGCTGATCGGCATTGCCGGCGGGGATGATGTATTTGGCGAACTGGCTGCCTGCCCCGCCGCCCGGGACCGCATTCTCGCCGACCCGATGGAGGCGGCCCGCAGGGCACCCGACATCATCATCGGCTCGTGGTGCGGAAAGCGCTTTCGCCCGGAACGGGTCGCGGCCCGCCCTGGCTGGGCAGACGTGCCTGCCGTACGCAACGGACGAATCCACGAGATCAAATCCGCGGTCATTCTGTCTCCCGGGCCGGTTGCGATCCGTGAAGGCCTGCCCGCGCTTGCGCAGTACATCGCCGAATGGTCGGAAACCGCAGCCCCACCCGATGCCAAACCCACGACCTGCGCCACGGAGACGCCCGGGGAACCCGGCCAGGCAGAAACGACAGCGCGGACTTCCCGGACATGAGCGCAGACACGCCACCTGCAAAGTCCACCACGGCCGTGCTGCCTTCGCAGGACAGTGGTTATCCGAACGAGACATAGGCATAATCATTGCACACCGCCAGTCGCAGTTCGTTTTACCGCCGCTATCCGACACCAAACGGATCAACTGAATGACGCAAGCAGGGCCGCCCTCCGCGCAACCGAATACGGACGATCGAGCTTCGACTGCCCGCGCCCACGGGAAGGCGGTAGGCAGTCACGCGCCCACCCCGTCCGAGATTGCGCGGGAAGCCTTGTTGCGACTGGCGACGCAAAGAATCCCCCCGACGCCTGACAACTTCCGCGAGCAGTACTTTCAGATCGCGGGCACAGCGGCTGAGGATGCCTTTCCCGTACGAACACTGAAAGCCATTGCAGAAGCCCTGCCGCGATCCACACCGCAGGCATTGCGACTTGCCCGGATCTTCGACAAAGCCGTCTCCAGCGGGCAGTGGTCCGTCCTGCGCCAGTCGATGCTCACCATCAGTGGCATGCAGGCGAGCGAGCCCAGGCCATGGGCACAGCTGATACGGGACCTCATCCGCGAACTTGAGCGTCATCACCAACACATCACGTTGGGACGCAAGCGCGACTCGCTCGAACATGTGCTGGCGGCCGGTGCCGACCCCGAGCAGCTTCACCAGCGACTTCACGCCCTTGTACGGAACTGGCACGAACAGGCAGGCAGTGAGCAGCATGCCGCCATCGCGCCAAAGGAAAACACGCCTCCGCCCCCCCC
>SWCC01003997.1_pt1 | contig 49810 bp, 40 predicted proteins | sample 4692971 | NCBI WGS metagenome assembly SWCC01 (sample SAMN10267277, study PRJNA491770) | bioreactor metagenome | isolation source: DHS bioreactor inoculated with subseafloor sediment | place: Japan: off Shimokita Peninsula | collected 2006-08 | reverse complement strand
TATGTTTCGTTGGTTAAAAAATTCAGGCCGTTTGAGAAAGCAGTGGCAACCATTAGTGCGAGCGCTGAGATTGGAGAAGGAACAGTGGTTCAACCCAATGCATTTATTGGAAATCATGTTACCATTGGCAAAAACTGCATCATTCATGCCAATGTCAGCATTTATGACCACAGTGTAATTGGCGACAATGTCATCATCCACAGTGGAAGTGTGATTGGGGCAGATGCCTACTATTTCCAACGTAAGCCCGAAGGTTATAGAAAATTTGAATCCTGTGGCAGGGTAGTTCTAAGCGACAATGTAGAAGTTGGAGCGCTTTGCTCTATTGACAAGGGCGTTTCAGGCGATACTTTTATCGGAAAAGGCACCAAGTTTGACAACCATGTGCAGGTTGGGCATGACACCTACATCGGCAACAATTGCCTGATAGGCGCCCATTGCGCCATTGCCGGGGTAACCCGCATCGAAGATGATGTCATCCTTTGGGGAAGAGTAGTAATAGATAAAGACCTGGTTATTGGCAAGGGTGCCATTTTATTGGCCACTACCGGGGTTGCGAAGAGCCTTGAAGGAGGCAAAACTTATTTCGGTGTGCCGGCAGAAGAAGCGCGTAAAAAATGGCGTGAATTGGCAGCTTTAAGGCAATTACCTGATATTCTGAGTAAACTATCAGCAAAAGGCAACATTGAAATGCCGGAGGATTCAAAGTAAAAGGCTTTTCGGGCAACTGGCAGAACATAACTGCATAAAGCAATTCTCTTAAGGGAAAATCTAATCGGCAAAGTTACTCTTCCTTAACCTCATCTTCCGAAGCTTTGAGGGCGTGCATGGAGCCGGTATTTACAAACTCTTCGTTCTTGTGATAAATATCCAGAGCAACAATCATAGCGATGAAACCCCAGAATGGCACCGATGCCTTGTCGGTATCTAGGAAGTTATTCAGGAAACCGTGTATAAAGTAGGTCACCAGCGCCAGCACTGATATGAGGCTGTAGAGACGGACTTCACGGTTGCGTGCCTGCTTATAAACTCTTACACCGGTAATGATCACTACAATACCAATCCAGAATATACTAACCACCCCAAACACCCCTTGTTCAGAAAGTGGCCCAATATATTCACTGTGGGCATTGCCCATGTCCCCGGCATTGGTGCTGATGATGGTCCGTTCCTTCGATCGTTGGAAAGGTGCATAAATAAACTGATACGTTCCGGGCCCCCAGCCAAGGATTGGTCGTTCCTCAAACATGCGAAAAGCTGATTGCCAGCGATTTATCCTTTCAAGGTTAGAAGCATCAGAAGATATATTGTAAATAGATTGGACATGTTCAATAAAATTCGCAGAAGAATCCTGCTTATTTTTTTCAAGAACATACAGAATATCGCTCTTAAAAATGTAAAATGAAGCAATAAGGATAACAATGCCACCAAAAATCCATCGAAATTTAATTTTATAAACCACCAGTATGGCTACCATCAATGCTCCGGCCAGACTAACCCATGCAGCCCTGCTATAGGATAGGTAGAGCGCCATGAGTAGAATAACCGTAGCCAGAAATGCATACACCCTGTATGTTCTCGATCTTTCGCGATTGAACATAAAGCCAACAAACACTGGGACAAAAAATGCAAGAATAGCCCCATAAGCAGTGTGATCATTATAAAAAGGCTGCATCACCCAGTGGCCTTGCTTTTCAGCAAAACCAAACGAGGCATGCTGGACGGTGGTATAAATAATGACAACGGTCAAACTAGCCATGTATAGCCATTTAAACCAAGAAATATTTTTGATATTCTTAAACAATAAAATTCCAAGAAAATAAAAGGGAATCACAAACCAAAGTCGTGCTGCAAGGGATTTGAACGAAACCAATGGCATTTCGCTGGTTATACTGGTAATAACCATCCAGGCGAGACTAAAAAATATGGCAATGGAAACCGGATGCTTTAGGATACGCCTGTCGTAATTGCTATTAAAAATGGTTTTGAGAATAAAAATGATCATCACACCCACCATTAGCGGCTCCGAGGGGAGCGATATCCCTATGCCCAGCTCACTATCGGCGATGTTGATGGCTATCGGTGTTACCAGAACAATAAAGAGCAATAGCTTATCGAGCCAGAATAAATACATCAAGGCAATGATAATGGCTACAGGAATGGCAATACCCCAATAGAACTCCTTAACAATAAGGAGCGAATTCAACAGAATAAAAAGTCCGCTGAACAAATAAAACCACCTGAGTTTAAGATTAGCCAACAAGGGTGAAAAGGGTTAAGCGTTAGGCGGGTTGTTGCCCGAAATTTTTAATAATTCCTGATTGATTTTTCTGTTTTCTATAACCGAAATTACAACTACTGAGAAAAAGACAGCAGCGGCCATAGCATACAACACAATAAGCCAGCGAACCGGATAAGATTTTTTATCTGCAATTTCGGGAGGGGTAACCACATTGGTAAAGGTGAAATGTTTGGCGGCATCATAAACCGCCCTGTCATAATCCTGCTCAAAATCGGCATAGATACGCATAATATCGTTTCGCCTTTGGGTAAGAATGGCCATTTGTCCGGATTTCGCCTCAAAATTTTCCTTCATCCGTAACACATCTTTCATATTGATGTTTGTGGAGTTCGATCCGTCAACTGTTCTCAGGTATCCACGTGTTATTTCGCGCGCTTGTGACTCATAATCAATCAATTCATAATTTTCACGAAGTTCGGACAATACACTTTCAACACTATCAAGCTGTGCTCTTTTCACTTTTAGTGCTTTTCCCATGCTAACAACCACCTCACTATATTTTTCGCGATGGATGGCACGGATTTTAGCATTACAAAAATCAATGATGGCAAGAACCATATCCCGTGCAACAACCGGGTCCTGATCCATAACCACAATTTCGATGGACTCGTACTGGGTTTTATTAATCGCTACATTTTTTTTATAGAGATATTCCATGGTGGAACGGAAATATTTATCGGCAGAATCAATTCCATAATGGCTGGCCAGGTTAAACTTTTTCATAACACTGTCACGAATATCCTGCGACTGCAACCATTGAAGCATTTGCTCCGATTCACTTTCGTCAGAATAAGGCGCAATGTTGCTGGGATAAACCAGTGCATAGGATTTAAATCGCGGCTTCATAAAAAATGAGCTGGAAAAAATGGCTGCCAATAAAGCGGCAATTACAGCAATGGCGAGTAAGTGCCATTTCCATTTTAGAAAGATTCTCATCATATGGATATTGCTGAAGTAGTTCTCCATGTTGGGCTTAATGTTGTCCATTATGCTGAATTTGAGTAATTTTAATTTGAACTGGCGTTTTTTTTTACCAGACCGGCCTTACCTATTCTTTCAAGACTAATAATGATGAGTATTGAAATGAGGAAGGCTGAAATGGTGGAGACCAGCACAATAATCCATCGCACCGGGTAAGATTTTTTTTCGGCTTTATAGGCTGATTCGACAATAAATTTCTGTGGAAGATTCTCGCTGGCATCTACTTTTGCTTCTTCATAACGTGCCTTGAGATAGCTCAATTGCTTTTTCTCATGCTCAAGCATGTCGCGCAAAGACACGTATGCTCCGCCGTATTTAGCAAGCAGGGAGAGCTTCTCATCCAACGCACGAATACCTCCGACGTTTCCATGAGCAATTTCAATGGCCAATTGTTGGTTGAGCATTTCAGACTGCGACTCATAATCATAGACACCCTTTTCCCTTATTTTTCGCAGGGAATCTTCCATGACGGCAATTTCATCCTTCAGTTTAATGTACTCTTGTTCAACAATCATAAAGCCTTTGATGGCCCGTTCTTTTTGCATTGAATTTTTTGTTGAATCAAGCAATTCAGAAATTGTATTTGCAATATTCGCAGCCATTTGTGGATCGCGGTCAAGCACAGTGATTTTAACCGCCATAAATTCAGTACGCCTGAAGGTTATGTTGTTATCATAGAGCTTGTTGAGCTCCGTATTTTTGTATTTTGAAGTTGGGTTTATTCTATAGTGGTTCAAAAGATCAAACCTCTCCACCACTTTATCCCTGATCTTGCTGGAACTAAGTATCTGGAGCATTTGCTCGGTTTGTTCATCTTCGCCAAACTCAAGAATATCGCTATTGGCTGCAGGTTGATCGGTGAGCAGTGCCCTGGAAACAGAGTTACTCGAAACCGGAAATAGTACTACAGAGGATTTATAAAGGGGAGTAATAAACCATGAAGATGAAAATATAGAGGACAGTATTGCTGCACTCAAAATAATAATAATCAGTGGCTTGCGCCAGGAGTAAAGAAACAATCCCAGACTGGAAGAGTCAAAATCCCTGATTTCTGAAAACTTGTTCTCCGACATATGGAATGCTGGTTCGTTTTGGGTTGCCAAAGGTAGCAAAATTTATTTCACTTTAGGAAATGATAAGTTCTTCTTTGTTTTTTTAGTCGTTAGTCGGGTAGTCTGTTGGTCGTTAGTCCGTTAGTCGTTAGTCTCCCGAATCGCGGAGTTTATCCCGATTCTTTCGGGGCTCTCGGGATTTCGCTGCGCTCAAGTTAGTCGTTAGTCCGTTAGTCGTTAGTCGTTAGTTGGGTGGTCGTTAGTCGTTAGTCGTTGTCGGGTAGTCGGGTAGTCGGGTAGTCGCTGGGCTTTGGGCTTTCGAGCAAAACGAGCAAGACACGCAGGACGCGCAATAGCTAAAGTCTCTTAAGTCTCTCAGTCCCCTTTTCTCTCAGTCTCTTTTTCTCTCTGCAGCTTTCTTTTTCTCTCAGTCTCCAAGTCCCCTTGTCCCCATGTCCCCCTTAAATCTCTGTACCTTTAAATATGCGTATAAAGTTTTTAATGTGGAGCAATTGCAGCAAAGCGGCAAGTAAAACAGATGCACCAACGACCAGAATAGCCGACTTCATCCAATAAATATCCAGGCCCGAAACAAACCAGTTGATCAGAAGTACCCCTGAAAAGAACAATATCAACCGCAACAGATAAGAAATATTAATCCGGAATTGGAAGAAGATGGTCGCCAGAATAACCTGAATGATTGCCATTGCAAATTGGGTAACCACACTAGCCCATGCAGAGCCAAGCGCACCAAGGCGGGGTATGAGCAATATATTTAAGGTGATGTTCAACAACATTCCGCCGGCAGCCACATAATTAAGGTGTTTCAGGTTGCCATTTGCGGTAAGAAGGGTGCCAAAAACATAGGTAGTGGAAATGGCAATAAAACATCCCATCAAAACGCCAAAAACAACGGCAGACTCAGCAATAAAATGTTCATACATTAAGTCCATCAATGGAAACCGAAAATAGTATGAGGTAATAGAAAAGATTACAGACACAACAAAAAGCAGGGTAAATGAAAGCTTCGCAAGCTTATCCACCCTTTCATTTGCCTTTATGAGCCTTGCAAAAAGAGGCAGCAGCAATACCGAAAAGAGATAGGCCAGGTTATTTACCGCATCAAGCAAGCGATAGGCATGGGCATAAATACCTGCCTGCACATTTCCCGCTTCCTCAGGCAGCATCACTTTCAACATCACAGAGTCTATACGATTGTAGAAGGTCATCAATAAAACAAGAATGGCAAATGGCAAACTCTGCTTGATGATCAACATAAAAAACGGCCTGTTCCAATTTAACCGGCTAAAGGAAGCTTTTCGTATCACTATTAACAGGGCAACAAAGGCTGTAAGCAAATAGGAAACAGTTTGTGCATAAACAAACCATTCGATACGAAACTTTTGGTCGGTAACATTTCCCCACAACAGAACACTACAAATAGCAATCATCAGTATTCTGTCGAGTACTGATAGGAAACTGTCCGTTTTAAAGAGGAGTAATGCAGAAACATTTGATCTCAGGTAAAGAATAAAGGAGATAAAAAACTGGTTAAGCCCCAGCAAACCTAACATCCACAATTCATTTCCCCTAAATCCCCATAGCAACCCGGCACCAAAAGTTACAATAAAGTAAACGATTGCCAACAGAAATTTCAGGATAAGGATACTTGAGAAATGCTTGTTGAGGAGGTGGGAATTCTGTGCAATGTTCCTGTTGTTAAAATTGGTGATACCAAAATCGAGCAGGATATTGAATAGGAAGGTGAAGTTGAAAACAATAAAATAAAATCCAAAATCGCTCGCACCAACTACATTCTGCACAGTCCGGTCAACGCCAAATATCCAAAAGGGCTTGATCAGGATGTTAAGAAACAGAAGAAAACCAAGATTGGTAATGAATTTGCGTTGCATGACGGACATTTTGACCAGAAACAGGCCCAATCCTGATTACCTAAAACAACCCTAAAGGCTTTAAGTAATCAATAAAGTTTAAATTTGCGCAAAAATATCATTATTCCTTCAATAATCTCTCACCCCGGCAAATAAAAGCCATTTGCAGGATAAAGTTCTTGAGTTGTGAACATTGTTGTAAATACCCGTTTGTTGTTGCATAACCGGCTGGAAGGCATTGGCTGGTTCACCTTTGAAAATCTCAGGCGCATTGTTGTTGCCCATCCTGAGCATCATTTTTTCTTTTTATTTGACCGTAAATATCACCCCGAATTTATTTTCAGCGACAACGTAACCCCGGTGGTCATTGGCCCTCCAGCCCGCCATCCCCTGCTGTACTTCATTTGGTTTGAAGTTTCGGTGCGCTATATGCTGCATAAATTAAAGGCCGATTTATTCCTTTCTCCGGACGGCTATCTTTCATTGGGATCAAAAACCCCGTCCATCGCGGTTTTCCATGATCTTAATTTTGAGCATTATCCCGCCGATCTTCCTTTTGCCGAAAGGTTTTATTACCGGACCTTTTTTAGGAAATATGCCAAACGGGCAAACCGTATTGCCACAGTTTCATCCTTTTCGAAAGGCGATATCCAAATACAATACAAGGTTGACCCATCAAAAATTGATGTGGTGTATAATGGTGCCAACGAATTTTACTGCCCGGTAGATGAGCAGGTAAAAGAAGCAACGCGTAATAAATTCACCGATGGTCGGCCCTATTTCTTTTTTGTCGGATCACTCCATCCGCGCAAGAATCTTGTGAACCTCTTCAGGGCATTTGATGTGTTTAGGAAAGAGAATCCAGGTGACCATGTGCTATTGATCGCCGGAGCGAAAAAATGGTGGACCGGTGAGATTTCGTCGGTTTATGATGCTATGCAACATAAGGATTCGGTGATTTTTGCAGGCAGGCTTTCTGCTGATGACATGAAAAATGTGATGGGATCAGCACTGGCATTAACTTACGTTTCTTATTTTGAAGGATTTGGAATTCCTATTGTAGAAGCCTTCCGGTGCGGAACACCTGTCATTACTTCAAATCGCACCTCCATGCCCGAAGTTGGCGGAGATGCAGTGTTGTTGATCGACCCGTTTAATCCCGAAGATATTGCATCAGCCATGAAGCGTATTACTGATGATGAAAGTCTCAGAAACCAGTTGATTCAGGATGGTTTTGAGCGGGCAAAGATTTTCACATGGGATAAATCAGCCGAAAGGTTGTGGCAGTGCATCGAAAAAGTACTCAATCCGGAATAAAGCCTTCTGTTTAACTGATGGGTGCCCGACCAGGCAGCGCAATGGCCAGCAAAACGAGCGCAACAGAAGCGGATCAACAGAAAACAGGTGGTGTTGACGCCTAAATCAGAGGATATTCACTTCGGGTTCAATTTCTACCACGAATTTCTCTTTTACTGAAGCGATAATTTTATGTGCCAGATTCAGCATCTGGTTACCAGTGGCGGTTCCATAATTCACCAGTACCAAAGCCTGTTTGGCATGAACCCCGGCATCGCCTTCGCGAAAGCCCTTCCATCCGCAGTGCTCAATCAGCCAGCCGGCAGCAAGTTTAACGCCATGCTCATTAGGGTAAGCTGGAATATCGGGATATAACGCTTTTAACTCATTAAACTTCGCCGGATCAATTACCGGATTTTTGAAAAAGCTACCAGCATTTCCAATCACTTCAGGATCAGGCAGTTTACTGCGGCGGATATTGCATACTGCTTTCGCAACAGATTTTATGGAGGGGGCCTCCCCCATTTCGGTCAATTCATTGGTAATTGCGCCATAGGAAGTATTTATCATCGGTTTTCGGCTGAGCCGGAAAGTCACCGAAAGGATAAGGTATTGCCCTTTCAACTCATTCTTAAACACGCTGTCGCGATAGCCAAAGGCACAATCTTCGACATAAAATTCACGAAACTCCCCGGTACGCAGCGAAACTGCATCCAACATATAAAAGGTGTCTTTTATCTCAACCCCATAAGCGCCAATGTTCTGAATGGGGCTTGTACCCAAATTCCCGGGGATCAGGCTCAGGTTTTCAAGGCCGCCAAAGCCACGCACCACACAAAACTGCACAAAATCATCCCAGTTTTCACCGGCCATGCCGCGCACATAAACAAAGTCCGCATCCTGATCAATGATTTCAATGCCTTTTGTCGAAATTTTCACCACCAACCCATCAAAATTCTGAGTAAACAGTACATTGCTGCCACCGCCCAAAAACATCACCTTACCGGAATATTGATTGATCGTTTTAAGCAGAGCAGGAAGCTCCTCTTCTGTGGTGACTTCTACAAAATCTTTTGCCAGCACATTCATCCCAAAGGTATTGTAGGGCTTTAGGTTGATGCTTTGCTGAAGGTTGAGGGGTGTAACTTTATTCATACGCCTTATATCCGCTAGAAAGTTATTAGCAAACCTATTTTAGTGCTACGAAACAAACAAAATAGGTACGATAACTTTTTCGAGATGAAATTACAAAAAATATCAGCCCACATCAGTCCTTTTGCAGGAATTAATTTTGTGAACAACGGGTTTAATACAGTAGGACTGTCTCAACTCATTGATAATGAGCTAGGGGAAAGAGTAAAAACAGTTGGCTTTTCCTAAAGTGAAATAATCAGAAGTTTAACTATTTTTTTTAGCGGCGGTAGTTGCGCCGAAGATATTCAAACCCATTTGGGCAAACACTTAAAATCAATACCTGGCAACAAAGTCCCAAGTGCAGACACAATTTTACGTGGGATAAAAGAGCTTGCCACTCAGAACTCATCATTTATTTCCAAACAAAAGAAATCGTACGATTTTAATATTAACATGAAGCTCAATTCGTTAAATATCAAATCTTTATTGCTTACCGGTCAATTGCAGGAAGACACTTATTATGATTTTGATTACGACAATCAAATAATTGCAACTGAAAAATACGACACTAAACTTACTTACAAACAAACAAAGGAATATTGTCCGGGTGTTGCAACCATCGGAAACAAAATAGTTTATATCGAAAATCGCGATGGCAATGCCAACGTAAAATTTGAACAAGCTTCCACGCTTTCCAGGGCATATAATCTTATAAACGGAAGCGGCATAAAAATAAACCGTTCGAGAATGGATGCAGGCTCTTATGCAAAAGAGATTATCGAAGTAGTTTCGGAAAATAGCAAGTTGTTCTATATCAGGGCCAACAAATGCGAGGAGCTTTCAATGCAAATATCCAATATCCAGAAGTGGGAAACCGTTGAAATTAATGACAAAAATTACGAAGTGGCCTCCATAACCGCCCCTTTCGGCTTCCCTTTGAGATAAACACAATCACCTTAACAGCAAATATTCCCCACTCTCTCTATTTAAAATTGTATTCAACTCCCAACGTCCACAATGGATATTTTTCCCATAAATTGTAAGCGTTTGCTTCAATTACAAATGAACGGAACTCAATGCTAACAGCCGGACTATAATAAACAAAGTTATCGCCATTCTTTGATTTGTTTACTCGTATTGCCGCGCCGAGAGAAATATTTTCATGAATCCGCATATAGAAATTAGACCAATCCCAAAAGTAACTGTAATCATTATCTTCAAAGTCAATAGTATATTGACATTCAGTTGACGAATGGAATCTCTTATATTCAAAATTCAAATTGAACCCAGGTGATAAACCCTTAGTATTGCCATAAACCAGACCAATCATAGGAATAATTTCCAAATCCACTTTTTTGTTTATCTCAAATGACCGGCCGAAATATAAAGACACAGTTTTCATATCTTCATAATTATATCGTGCTTCCAGATAAAAATCCTTGATATAAATCCAGGCCTGAGGAATTACGGTTGGATTTTCTTCACTTGTCCATTCAACGGATGTGCATAAACCAGCATTATTCAACAACTTTTTATCTTCTTGCGCTTTACACATTAAATAAGAAGATATAGAGAATAGCAATAGAAGACAATGCTGTTTCATCCTTTTAAATTTCTCAACATACTGTCAGTAAATATACGTCAAAAAATCGCTGTTTCAATAGCAATTAAAGGTGTGAAAATAATTTATTTCCAGTCTGGAACTACAATTGCCACCTTCATGCCAGTCTTATCGATTTGGGCTCAGAATTTTTTCCTATTCAATCAGGATCTTTTTCTATTTTGGTTATAGTTGTTTTTGTTTTGTAAATACCGTCATACTTATGCCCTCACCGAAACTGCAATCAATCATGCAATGATCAAATCCATCCCCTTCAGTCCACATTCGGCCGGTCCAAAGATCATTGTTCAAATTTTCGATATCCATGGCAGAAAATTTTCCCTCATCCAGGTCATCGGGTCCATAGATGTCGACCAATTGATTTACCACCCTTTTGAGGGCTGGAACCATATGCTCCTCATAAAGTGAATTTGCAAAAACATAATTTTTGCCGGTATTCCCAATTAGTAGAACTTCCAATTCATCAAACAAGTTCAGAAGGGGTTGGTCATAATATTTGATAAAAGAGTTAACCAAAGCTCCGCTTTCGTTTACCTGAGATTCTAATTGCTTAAAAGTACCATCAGGCAATTTGCTTAAATCATTTCCAAAAAGTGTTAGTGCTGATTTCATATGTTTATTTTGAATGTAACTTCTGTTTGTACCTTAGCCACCATACCTTAACAAACTTACACAGAAAAGGTATTGATATTTCCATTCGTCTACTTTTATAGCTTTTTTTCTTTTTAACTCACTTTCAGCTAATAAAAGTACATATTTTTTCAGTGCACTCCACTATCCCTCCCCACCCAACGCCTCCCTCAGCACCTGCTGCAACAACATCTCATTTTGTCGCTGGCTGGTTTGTATACTGGCTCTTTCTGATAAGCTCCTTTTATACATAACCGCTGAAATAACTAAAAAATATAGGATAATGAATGAAAAAAGGAGGTGGGGTGGGGTATAATTCTATGGAAAGTGTGAATTAATACTACTTGGTTTGATGAATTAGTCATAAGAAAAAATGGGTTGTAGTTTGAATATCTATATTTTAAATATATTAGCAACTCAATTTGCTTGAAATAATTCAGGCTTAAAGTGTTAATATAAAATTGAATAGTTATATTCAATAATTTATGGAATGGGTCAAAAATTGAAAAAATAAATAACATGACAACATTTTTAGTTTTTTAGGTTTTGTGCTTTTTATTGCTTTAATCTTTGGACTTATATATCCAACTTCTTTTTTAAGATGGACAAATAAGCCAACTCGTCTAAAAGTAATTGGCTATTGGTTTTTGGCAACAGCAACGATAGTAGCACTTGGAATAACTACAAAAAGAGATAAAAAAACGATAAAATTCGATGAAATTGAACTTGCTAAAAGATATTTAGAAGAAGAAAGATATTCTGATGCCATCTTCATATTGAAAAAAATTGAACAGGAAGATCCACAATATATTGAAGCTCACAAACTCTCAATGAAGGCTGATAGCATGAATATTATTTTTTAAAAAAAGAGGAAAGACTTGCAAAAGAAATAGAAGACAAAGAAATTGCAAAAGAAGAGAAGCTTAAACAAAAACAACAACTCGAACGAGAATTAGAATCAATAAATGAAGGTGTGGACTTTTCGATATATCGAGGAACTGTTGAATCCTTGCAACTAGAACTTATCCTTTTGGGAGTTTGGGCAAATATTATAATAAAAGGCGAAAATTCTGACGACCCGGTAATTCAAAAATTAGCGAAACAACTGATGCCTAAAGTTGTGAATTTGCAAGTTAGAGAGTTTCCTAAATTAAGAAATGAATATGCGAAAATTGCAGCAAAAACAATGTGGGTGAATGATATTGAAGTTTATTCAAACGGAACTAATAACAAGAATATTAACTTTACAGGAGGGATATTCGCTGCCAACAATAATAAAAAAGACTTTCAAAGTACAGTTCGCGAAGTTTTAAAAATGTTCAGATACAATCAAGCAAGATACAGATGGTATAAAGGAGCTGACGAATATACTTATTGGACAATCTACGAGGGAAAAGACTCTGACCTGGTTGTTTTTAATGATTAAATGAAGTTTCGATAATTCATTCTTCGTTGACAAACATTTAAAGAAAAATTATTATCAACAAATCATGAACACTTTGTGCCTCTTCGTGCCGTTTCGATTATTTAGACAAGTACTCACCAACCAAACCTCAGTGCATCACCTCGTAGTAAAACCACCGGGACCACTAATCCGAGAGCTTATCACCCAGCGACTTAAACCCTTCTCCAAGAATTTCGTTGGCATCGGTTACAATAACAAAGGCCTTGTCGTCAATCTGATGAATGTACTCTTGAAGAATGGCTAATTCTCGGCGGTTAAGCACCGTAAAAATAATCGTCTTGTCAGAATGGTTGAACATCCCCTTGCCGGGAATATAGGTGCCTCCGCGCTCAAGATCATTGATGATTTTGTCCCGGATTAGCTCGAATTGTTTAGAAATGATAAACACCGACTTGTCATAAGCAATTCCCTGCATGGTGATATCAATGACTTTGCCAACAATAAAAATCTCAATCCACGAATAAAGGGGCACTTTCCAATCCTGAAATACAATCAGCCCGAAAATCACGATGACAGAATCAATATAAATTAACAACTGCCCCAGGGGCAAAGCAGTGTATTTGCTGATAATCATGGCAACTATGTCCGATCCGCCAGACGTTGCCTTTGATTTAAAGATCAATCCAAGCCCAAATCCGATAAGTACGCCCCCAAAAATAACCGACATAAATACTTCTTCCGACAAGCCTAAAGGATCGCTTTCACCCACGATTATGGTAAGCCCATCCATAAAAACCGAAGCAAGAATAAATCCAATTACCGTTTTTATTCCGAACCGGGGGCCTAAAACTTTGATGCCCAACAACGTAAGGGGAATGTTTAATATCAGTCCGATAAGGCCAATGGGAATTCCGCTGGGCCAAAAAGAGAAAAGTCCGGCTGTAAGATGATGCAGCACAATACCAATGCCATATACACCGCCTGTGACGATATTGTAAGGATTAATAAAAAAGACAAAACCGGAGGCAAGAATGAACGCGCCGGCCACAATGAGTGCATAGGAGATAAACCAGTTGCGGGAGAATAGCTTCTCCTTAGGAATGAAAGGCATAGTAAAGTGTTGTTTATGAGTAGAATAGATATTGTTCAAATTCAACGCAAAGCTATTACGTTTTTTGTCAGAAACCACACACGCTGAACAATGAGAAATTATATTTATTTTTGGCTATAAAGCTCTCTATTATCGCTTCAAATCAGAAGAAATTAATGGAAACTGAAATCTTAAAAAGAATAATTATCCCCAGGCTATGTACTATATTTATTCATTGTTGTCCGGTTAAAATCATGAGATTCTTCACTTCGTTCCGTTCAGAATCTCATTCTCGAAAGAAGATTTAAGCGGACAATAATTATATTTATTGAATTAGGCTCTTAAGAAGTTATACATTTTACTCATGTCCGGATAGATTCAAAAGATTTCTCCCTTCGGTCGAAATGACATAGCAATGGATATGTAAAATGAGGATGCGTGGAGAGGGAATCGGGCGCACAGCGCCCGATTCCCTCTCCACGCATCCTCCATTGCGACAAAAAGCCCTATCATTTAGACTAAAACGCTACGCGTTAGCGTACTGCTTTTAGGAGAAATCTTTTAGTTATCGTTAGCTCTGCATTGAGTCTGCATTTTACCGACTCTGCCACTTTAAATGACAAAAAGTCGATCAAAATAGCCAATTCCACACATTGCTCTTTGCTTATTCGAATAATAAACTGCAACATGTAGATATTGGCTAAATTCCTAACTCAATATATTTAATAGCATCCCAAATATTCCTAACTTTGATTCTGAAACTCAAAACACCATCCCTATATATGAAACACCTTATCCTTATCTTCGTTATAGTGCTTACTTTCTCACAGGTGCAAGCTCAGTTTCAGGTTAATGTCGAATTTCGGCCTCGCGCGGAGTTCAGGGATGGTTATGCCCGCCTTGCGGCTGATGACCACATCCCTACCGTGCTGGTTTCACAACGTAGCCGTCTGAGTTTTGGGTACAACACTGAAAAATTACGGATTAAAATCACGCCTCAGGATGTGCGCGTCTGGGGCGACGATCCAAAAATCAGTGCCACCGGGATTGGCGACAACCCTTCCTTCGCGCTTTATGAAGCTTATGTTGAACTGGCTTTGAAAGATGCCGGATGGCTTTCGGTGGGCAGGCAAGTATTGGCCTACGACAGCAAACGACTTTTGGGCGAGCGCAACTGGAATCAAAACGGTATCTCCTATGATGCAGCTGTCGCCAAACTCAAACTTTCGGACTGGAACCTTCATTTTGGCGCCACCTGGAACACCCTAAACGATCGAAATGAATATAATTATTATCCGGATTCACGCATCAAAAACCTTAACTTCCTCTGGCTAAACAGAAAATTCAACAACGTAAATCTTTCCCTTTTGCACATCTCATCCGGAACAACAACAAGTGATACGAGCCGGTTTATGCACTACAAAAACACCACCGGACTATTCTCCAGCTACAACGACGACAAGTTCAACCTGTGGGCGCATGCATATTATCAATGGGGAGGACTTGAGGACGGCGGGAATGTGAGTGCCCTGCTTGCCGAAGTGGATGCATCTATACTGCTAGGAAAAACAACCCTGGGTGGTGGCTTTAGCTACCTGTCGGGAAATAAAAGTGAGCCGGCTGCCAATAGAACCGATCATATGTTTGACCTTTTGTATGGCAACCGCCATAAATTCTCAGGGAGTATGGATTACTTCACAAATCCTGTTTCCGGAACGGACTGGGGCGGGCTCATGAATGGCTACGTCTATGCCTCTTTTAAGGCTTCTGACCGGCTCAACCTAAACAACACTTTACACTATTTTGCGCAGGCAAGGAGCAACCAGTACACAGAAAACAGCAGAGCACTGGGAATAGAAAACGACCTGATAGTGAATTGGCGCATCTACCCCAGCGCCTCCCTGCAAGGAGGATATTGTTTTTATGTGCCCACAGAAACACTAAAATATGTGCAAAATCAGCCAGATGGACGCTTCTCGCAGTTTATTTATCTGCAATTAACGGTATCCACAACCATTTTCGACCAATTGGCGAAATAATGTAATCTTAATTTTGACAAAATATACTGAACTTACTGAAATATATCTTCCTGCAAACCTAATTCACAGATAACCTTGTAAACTTCAGAAACAGCAACTTTCCTAGACTTCCGGGCAATAAAGTTGGACTAAATTGGTTAGTTTTTTATAGAAATACATCTCAGTAAGCTGTTTGTATCCGTATTATAGTGCTTTGAGTGTCAAGTCCCGTCTAATCAACAAATTCAGCGTTAATTTTAAATTACTCAAAGTCTCCCGGGCATGCCTGAAAGCCTTAAACGCCAATGGTACTGACCTTAAAGCATATTGTGCAGTGTAGCGACAAATGCTAAAAAGTACGCCGAACGTTCCAAACAAGACCTGTTTTTTCTTGTTAATTGTATAGAAACCAATAATTCATGATCAAAAAAGTCCTCATCCCCTTTCTAATTCTTAGTATTACACTCATAGGTTTTAATGCCTGTATGCAAACCCGCGTAACCACGCAATCCATGAGCGACCAATTTCCCGGTGCGCGCATTGAAATGCTGCACGATAGCAATATGATGCTCGGATACATGAACCTGCACCGTAATGACAGTTTTCCAACCCTGTTTTTCCTCCATGGTTCACCCAGCAGCATGGGTGTTTACAATACCTATTATTCGGATACGAACCTGTCGAGTTGGGCAAATATTATTACTGCCGACCGCCCGGGTTATGGGCTCTCAAATGCCGGCAAGTCGGAGAAATCGGTGCGCCGTCAGGCAAAAGAAATGTGGAAAATCCTTGAGAAAGAAGGCTATCCTTCACCGCTTTACATAATCGGATCGTCCTATGGCGGAACAGTCGCCACCAAAATGGCCATGCTGAAGCCCGATAAGGTTGATGGTCTGGTGCTTGTTTCTGCTTCTCTGGCTCCTGGCAAGGAAACCACCTATGACATCAGTTATATCATTCGACACCGGTTTTTCAGGTGGCTGTTGCCAAAAAATATTATGGTAGCCAATGATGAGAAACTTTCACACCTGGAGTCACTAAACGAAATGCTTCCGCTGTGGGAAAGGATTACTGCGCCGGTCATACTGTTTCAAGGCACCGATGACCGACTTATCCTTCCTGAAAATGTAAACTTTGCCCGTCGCAAACTCATCAAAGCACGTTCGGTTGAATATCATATGCTTGAAAATGAGCGGCATTTCCTTCAGATCAAGTATAAAAATTACATCCTCTCACGCTTGAAAAATCTGGTGGAAACCAACATGAAACAAGGCAGTAATATTGTCGGGATTCACTGAGACAGAAAAATAATCAGGCAACAGCATAATCATAACCAAATCATTCAAACAAATGAACATCAAAGTTTTACTTATAAGTTTACTGCTTTCCCCCATAGTATTATTCAGCCAGGAAGCCCCTGCTGAAATTAAAATAAGCACCACCGAAGTTTCCCCGGGCATTTACCGCTTGTTTGTGGACAACCGGGTGGCAGTGGTTGCCCAGGTGGGTAAAGATGGGATTTTGGTTGTCGATGCCGCCTATGACCGCACCGGCGAATCACTGAAAGCAGCCATCAATGAACTTTCAAACCTACCCATCCGCTATCTGATAAACACCCATTTACATGGCGACCACACCGGGGGAAACGCAATTATTGGCAGGGATGCACTGATAATAGCCCATCCCACGGTTAAAGAGTTTCTGAGCCAACCACAGGTACGCGATGGAAAAACTACGCCCCCGCCCCCTGATTATGCACTGCCCCACTTGACCATTGAAGGAAAAACAATGCTAAGGTTTAATGATGAAACCATCGAAATTATCCCTCTTACCGGAGGTCATACCGCAGGTGATTTATTGATTTATTTCCCAAAAGCCAAAGTACTGGACATTGGCGACCTGTTGTTTGCCGGTTATTTTCCTTATGTGGATACCGGAAACGGTGGGAATCCTTTGGTGTTTGTCAACAATTTACAATGGATTTTAGAGAATTTTGACGATGAGGTTACGTTTATTGGTGGCCACGGACCGATATTCACCAAAAGCCAGCTTACGGAATACCTCAAATCACTGAATGAAACGATGTCCGTCATAAAAAAAGCAAAATCAGAAGGGATGATTGCCGAACAAATGAAAACTACGCGGATACTAAAGCAGTGGGAAACATTTGGTGCATTTTTCATTACCGAAGATCGATGGATTGATACGGTTTATCCGTATTTATAGTGTCAAGTGAAATTAAACTTAGTGCTTCTTTGAGTCTTGGTGTCACTTCGACTGGCTCGACAAGAGCTCACTAACCAAGGCTCAGTGCATCGCTTGGTGGCAAAAACTATTTTATCACCTACAACTGGCATTAATTTTGCATTGATAAAGCCGACAAAATAGAAATTCACCCATCATTATAATCCTCTCAACATGAAAAAGCTACTCTTTTTTGGACTCTTGCTCTTTGTTGGATGGTCCTGCACTCAGCAAAAAGAAATGGCGCAGTCGCAAAAAAATCCCGGCGAAATAACCATCGACAGCACCGAATATGAAATACTCATCATTGATCCGGATTTTGATCGCTGGTATATGATGCGCTATTCCCCATCCATGGATCGGAGCAATGAAACCTACCGCAGTATGAACAATCTGGGCGTACAAAACTGGAATAGTTTATACCAACGCGGGAAGTACCCCAACGCAATTGGCTCTTACCTTAATTACCAAATAAATATTGATTACGGATTAGAGGTAAACCGAAGGCTTTACTGGTATTTCAAATACATTGAGGAAAATTACAGGATTAGACTGCTGAGGTAAGAAAAATTCAAATTTCTAATTACAAATTTCTATTTCTAACGCTTAGCGGACACTGCACGTGCCTGCCTGAGGAATTCCCGAATCTGCCAATTATTTTTGTCCCGTTAGGGACAATATATTGGTAGAAATTAATGGTTGCATTTGTTTAAAGTCCCGTATGGGACGATATAAAATAATCATTATGGCAACCCCGCTCAGCTATGGTTATAAATAGAGCGGCATTACAACCGACCGGAGGGAGCTCAGCGAAGCTAAATGCCGCTCAGCTTCGTTTTTATTTATTAGTAGTGCATAATCTGCATAGTGTAGAATGGTGGTGCTATTCTGGTGAATGTTTGGCTATGCGCTTTGCCGACAATAAAAGTTCTCCTTACTGCCGTATGCATTAGCGAATCTGGCCATTATTGCATTATTCCATCATTCAATCTAATTCGGATGGTTTCATCTCCGCTCAACCACCGAACGAAGATCCGGCATTATTCCAGCATTTTTACCCTGAGCGGAGCCGAAGGGCCATCATTCAAATTAAAACACTTCTATGCCGAAGGCATTCCCGAATTTACCCAATATTTCAACATTCCATCACTCCATCATCCCATCTTCAATCCGCCCAATAACCTCATTAGCAGAAGGTTGACACCAGACAAATTCCTTATCTTTTCGAAACCAGGTGAGTTGTCGTCGGGCATAACGTCGGGTGTTGGTCTTGATCTTTTCGATGGCAGTCTCAAGAGTAATGTTTCCATCAAAATAATCAAACAATTCTTTGTAACCCACAGTGTTCAGTGCATTCAAATGCCGAAATGGATAGAATTGGCGGGCTTCGTCTAATAATCCATCGGCAATCATCTGATCAACCCGGGCATTGATACGGCTATGTAATTCGGACCTGGGAAGATCGAGGCCAATTTTAACGATTCGGAAATTTCGGGGAACAGGATTACTTTTATGAAAAGAAGAAAAAGGTGCCCCTGTACCCATACATACTTCAAGTGCACGCAGGATGCGGTTGGGATTGGCCAGGTCAACCGTGGCATAATATTCAGGATCGAGTTGCCGGAGCATTAGCCGCAATGAGGCAATACCTTCACTTTCGAGTTGTTCACGCAAGTGCTCCCGAATTTGTGGATCGCTGTCGGGCAAAGAATCCATACCGGCATAAACCGCCTGGAGGTAAAGTCCCGATCCTCCGGTAAGCACAATGCAGGGTTTCTTTTCAAAAAGGGCAGGAAGCAAAGCCATTACTTCAGCTTCGTACTTCGAAACATCATAAGCATCCTGAAGAGACAACTGCCCGACAAAATGATGTTTGACCAATTGCAGTTGCTCATCGGTTGGGGCGGCAGTCCCAATTTTAAGTTCATGATAAAACTGACGTGAATCGGCCGACACAATTTCACATCCAAAATGCCGCGCTACCTCAATGGCAACGGAAGTTTTGCCCACAGCAGTGGGGCCGGTAACAACAATCAGTAAAGGCGCCAGGGGCATCAGGGCTCCATTTCAAACAGGGGAACATCGGGTTCCTCTTCATCATTGTCCAAAATGTCATCAAATTCATTGATCAGCGCGATGTTATCATCATCTAAATCAACGGCAGTTTCAAAGGGCAAGGGAACAGCAGTAACAAACTTACCAGTGCTTTTGATACAAGCAGGATATTGTATGTTTTTTTCGGCATCCACAATTTTCATCAATTCAACGAAAAAGGATTTCGGGTTCAAAAAATCATACTCATACAAAAGTCGCTGGTGTGGATCATCAATAATGTCCTTCACTTTCACTTTGTCCATTTCACATACCGGGATACGGTTTTTGCGCGGGCTTCGGCGGTCGTCGTCCTCATCAATTTCCTCCTGTGACTCTTCCTTCATGCTGATAAGGGTAATTTCCTTTTTCTTCCGCCAATTGCGGTCACAAACGAAAAATGAGGCAAGCTCATTGCCCGGAAGTTCAACAGATTCTCTGATCAGGTTGTGAAAATCAAGGAATGTTTGTGAGGCTAGAATATCAAAATCCCTGAGGAAATCCTCCTGATCATCATTTAACATTCTGAATCTATAAGCGTGCATGCGATTTGGTTGTTTGATGTTGGTTTGATAGGGTAAAAATACGGTGAACTTTTTAAAATTGCAAAAAAGATTACTAAATCAGGTTACAGGTTTTAGTCCCAATCGTTTGCCTTCTTCCAGCATAAACTGAAAGCCCATCTCGTAATTGTTATCAATCACACCATCCAGAATGGCTTCCCGAATGGCTGTTTTGATAATACCAACCTCTTTCCCGGGTCCCAGCGAAAATGTTTTCATGATTATTTCGCCGGTAATTGGGGGCTGCCAGTTGCGAACGCGGTCCTTTTCCTCAATTTCAATGATCTTTTCACGAACTTTTGCAAAGTTATGAAGGAATCTTTGAACTTTTTCACGATTTTTTGAAGTTATGTCGGCTTCACACAAAGTCATTAAATCATCAATATCATCACCGGCTTCAAAAAGCAGGCGCCTGACTGCTGAATCCGTAACTTCTTCATCAGAAAGGACAATTGGCCGAAGGTGCAACAATACCAATTTCTGCACATACTTCATCTTTTCATTCTGAGGCAGACGTAGCATCCTGAAAACCTGTGGCACCATCCGGGCACCTTTCACCTCGTGGCCGTGAAAAGTCCATCCAAGCTCTTTGGAGAACCTGCGGGTGGCCGGTTTCCCGATGTCGTGAAACACAGCGGCCCAACGCAACCATACGTTATCGGTATTGGGTGCAATCCGGTCCACTACCTCCAGGGTATGATAAAAATTATCTTTATGCCCCATCCCTTCCACAGTTTCAGCACCTTTGAGCGCGACAAACTGGGGAAAAATCAGATTCAGTAATTTACATGTATCAAGCAAAATAAACCCGGTGGATGGCTTCTCAGACATCAGGATTTTGTTGAGTTCTTCGCTGATGCGCTCCCCCGAAATGATTGAGATGCGTGCAGCATTGCGTTGAATAGCCTCAATGGTTTCGGAATGTATGACAAATGACAGTTGTGAGGCAAACCTTATGGCACGCATCATGCGCAGGGGATCATCCGAAAAGGTGATATCCGGATTTAAGGGTGTGCGGATAATGCCTGCTTTTAAATCTTCAAGCCCACCAAAAGGATCAAGTAGTTCTCCAAAACTCTCCTTGTTAAGACTGATTGCCAGGGCGTTTATGGTAAAATCCCTGCGATTCTGATCGTCTTCCAGGGAACCGCTTTCCACATCAGGCTTGCGCGATTCGGGATGATAAGACTCCTTTCGGGCGCCGACAAACTCGAGCTGTAATTCGTCGAAATGAAGCATCGCGGTTCCAAAGTTCCTGAAAACGCTTATATGGTGGTGCCCTTTTAAGCGTGCCGCCACCGCCTCAGCCAGCTTTATGCCATCACCTACCGTAACGAAATCAATATCCTTAGAAGTTCTTTCCAAAAAGATATCCCGAACGTAGCCACCAATTACATACACCTGCAAACCAATCGATTGGGCTGCATCAGCCACCAATTGAAACACAGGATGCGTAAGTTTGGATTTAAGGTTCATCATACGGGAAATTCTTTATCAGGCCGCAAAAGTACAAAAATCTAATTAGTCTGTTAGTCAGTTAGCCCGCCATTTACAACAAGTAAAAAATGTATTATCTTAGTATAAAGTGCACAAATCTGCAATGACAAAAAGGGAATTAACGATAGCAGAGAAGATTAGCCACAGGATTAAACGATATGATCCTTCGGCTGAGATTTTCCTTTTCGGTTCACGTGCAAGAGGCGACGCAATCCCGATAGCTATCAGGATGAATCTAATTGGGATATTTTGATTCTATTAAATAAACCTAAGCTGAATAGGACAAATGAGGAAAATACCGCGATGAGATATTCCAATTACAACTTTAATTCGGTGAAGCTATCTCTACATTTATCTATTCAAAGATAGATTGGGAAACAAAGTTCATTTCTACTCCATTATATATAAATATCAAGGAAGGGCTAAAATTAGCATGACATTGGCAAAAGACATATCTTTCATTTTAACTCCTATGATACGTGCCTACTGGTTTATTAATACGAAAACGATTTTCTTTTGTAAAAAATAATTGGCATGAACATTCAAACTGAAAAATTAGCTTTAATTGAATGGATTTCATGGCTGAATGACAATTCGGTTATTCATAAACTAAGAACAATGTTCTGATCTTGTTGAAATGATAAAACGGTTGGATTTTAGATATAATTCCATGTAGTATATTTCTAAAATTCCACAAACATTGCTAATATTTTCTGAATTAATTTAATAATCTTTAAATTAGCCCGCTACCCATCTCCCCATTTAAAGTGTATTTTCAATAATAATTACATTCAAACCTAACAAGTCGGAAGAGGACTTGTTAGGATACATCCTTGAATTAATGTGTTATTACATTTAGCAAGTCCCCCTACCCCATTTTCCCCTACTTTTGCCTTTCATGAAAACAGGCAACAAATCCGTACTTCTCGCCCTGCTGGCGGTGCTTTTCTGGTCCACCATAGGATCGGCGTTCAAACTCACGCTGGATTACTTAAATTACACGCAGATAATGCTTTTTGCCAGTTTTGTGGCGGTGATTTTCCTGGGCGTCATACTTTTGGTTACAGGAAGGCTTGGAGATTTAAAGCGGGTTTCGGCAAAAGAGGTCGGTCTTTCAGCCCTGATGGGACTGCTGAATCCCTTTGCCTATTATCTTATTTTGCTGAAAGCTTATTCCATGTTGCAGGCGCAGGAAGCGGTGGCGCTCAACTACATCTGGCCCATGATTCTGGTGCTGCTTTCCATCCCGGTACTTAAACAACGCATCACCCTGATGAACATGCTGGCGCTCACCATCAGCTTTTTTGGGATGCTGGTGATTGCAACAGGCGGAAGGCTGGGTTCGCTCACCTTTTCAAACCCTCTGGGAACCGGATTGGCATTGGCAAGTGCCTTGTTCTGGGCAAGTTACTGGCTGCTTAATATGCGCGACAAACGCGAGGAAACCGGGAAATTGTTCCTGAATTTTGGCTTTGGTTTCCTTTACGCCCTGATTTACACGCTTTTCACTAACCAATTGGTTTGGCCGGGGTTTGAAGGCAGCATCGGCGTTATTTACATTGGCCTCTTCGAGATGGGCATCACCTTTGTCATCTGGCTGAAGGCCTTGAAATATGCCGAAAATACGGCCAAAGTCAGCAACCTGGTTTACCTCTCCCCTTTTATCTCGCTAATATTTGTTTCGATTTTCGTAGGCGAAAAAATCATGCTTTCCACCATAGCCGGCTTAGCAATGATTATCGGCGGCATATTGATGCAGCATTTAAGCAAATCGTTCGTGCGGAAGAAAGATTAAAGGTACTTACTGATGGTTTTCAGCAGTTCGGAGGGACGGATGGGCTTGGAAAGGTATTCATTACATCCAGCAGCCTGACTTTTCTCTTTTTCGCCTTTCATGGCAAAGGCGGTTTGGGCGATCACCGTCAACTGGGGCTGAAGTTCCTTGATTTCCCGGGTAACGGAATAGCCATCAATGCCTTCCAGTTGAATATCCATCAAAACCAAATGAATTTCCTTTCCCGACTGTATTAGATCAATGGCTTCTTCCCCCCTCTTTACCCATATTATTTCAGCACCTGAGCGGTTAAGGGTTGCATAAAGATATTGGTAATTTGAATCAATATCTTCAACAATGAGGATTGTTTTATCCTTCCACAAACCAACAGAAGCCGCAATACTATCAATAATTAGAGGATTCATAAAAATAACTTTTTATAATCATGAAATGTGCATTATAACGAGAAAAATCAAGTAAACTACAAAACATTTCACAGCAAAGTTATTACTTTTTGCGTTACAATTACCTTTTTAAAATTATTAATTAACTCAATTGATGAATACTGTTGGTCAAGTATTGTCTTTCCTTGCAAATCAACACATAAAAAGACCAAAGACTAAAGACCAAAGGCTAAAAACTAAAAACAAAAAGACTTAAGTCCAAAAACCAAAAACAAAAGACCAAAACTCAAAGCCAAGCGAACACCAAACACTAAACACCAAACACCAAACAGAGTCCAATAACTATCCGACTAACGACTAACGACTAACTGACTATCCGACTAACGACTATCCGACTAATGACTATCTGACTAACGACTAACGACTAACTGACTATCCGACTAATGCCTATCTTTGCACCAATGAAAAAGAAGACCATTGCCTTTCAAACCTTTGGCTGTAAACTGAACTTTGCTGAAACCTCTGCCATTGCGCGCAAATTTACCGATGCCGATTGGGATGCGGTTGATTTCAGGGAAGAAGCTGATATATATGTAGTTCATTCCTGCACCGTTACGGCCCAGGCCGAAAAGAAGACCCGTGCAGCCATTCGCCAGGCCATGCGGCGTAATCCAAATGCATCGGTTGCCGTAATTGGCTGCTATTCGCAGTTGAAGCCAGATGAGCTCAGGAAAACGGCTGGTGTGGACATAGTACTGGGAAACAGTGAAAAATACAACCTGTTTGATGTTGTTTCCGGCAAGGAAACCAACGCTGAAACGCCTGCGGACAGTGCATTGAAAACAAGCCGACATTATGAGCCGGGGTTTTCAATGAATGATCGCACCCGCTCATTTTTTAAAGTGCAGGATGGTTGTGATTATTTCTGCACCTACTGTGCGATTCCTTTTGCCCGAGGCCGCAGTCGCAGTGCTACCATTGCTGAAACCCTTGATGTTGCCAGAAAAATTGCCGACACCGAAGTAAAGGAAATCGTACTGACCGGAGTAAACATTGGCGACTTTGGCCGTCAGCATAGCGAAAGTTTCCTTGAACTGCTTAAAGGCCTCGAAAAGATTAAAGGCATTGACCGCATCAGGATTTCGTCGGTTGAGCCGGAACTGCTTAATGACAACATCATCGAACTAGTCGGTTCTTCCGATCGATTTATGCCGCATTTTCACATCCCGTTGCAGTCGGGCACCGATCGCATTCTCGCGCTGATGAAGCGCAAATACAAGCGCGAAGTTTTTGAGGCAAGGGTGCGCAAAATCAAATCGCTTATGCCCAATGCCTGTATTGCAGCTGATGTAATTACGGGTTTCCCGGGTGAAACGGACGAGGATTTTAATGACACCCTGTCCTTCCTCCGGAAACTGCCCGTTTCCTATCTTCATGTGTTTACCTATTCAAGAAGGCCCGATACCAAAGCTGCTGAAATGGCTGATCATGTTCCCGAAAAGGTAAAACATGCCAGAAGCCGGGCATTGCACCAGCTTTCCGAAGCCATGCAAAAGGCTTTTTATGAAGAAAACCGGGGGGAAACAGAAGAAGTTCTCTGGGAATCGGATGTTGAAGATGGATTTATGACCGGGTTCACCGGAAATTACATCCGCTGTAAGAAACCATTCGATAAATCATCAGTAAATCAGATAGAAACCGTAATTTTGCTTGAACCCGATGCAAAGGGTGAATATCTGATCAAAAGCAAGGACAAACCATGACAAACAACATAGATTATCATCAACTTTGTGAAAAGACCTGCACCGTCGCCAGAAAAACGGGGAAATACATCACCGAACAACTGAATAAGGTTGGACAGAATGAAATTGAGCAGAAAGGACATCACAATTACGTTACTTATGTCGATAAATCAGCGGAAGAGCTAATTGTGGCAGACTTGTCAGCATTGCTTCCCGGCTCAGGTTTTATCACCGAGGAAAATACCGCCGGCCATAAGGATCAAAAATTCAAATGGATTATTGATCCATTGGATGGGACCACCAATTTTATTCATAAGGTACCGGTATTTTGTGTGAGTATTGCCCTGATGGAAGACGATAAAATTGTGGTGGGCGTGGTTTATGAAGTGAATCTGGATGAGTGTTTTTATGCCTGGAAAGGAGGGAAAGCCATGCTCAATGATAAAGAGATTGCCGTATCTACCATAAAGGATTTTGACAATAGCCTGCTGGCAACCGGGTTTCCATATTACGATTACGGCAAACTGGAAGAATATGTTATTGTTTTTAAGCACTTTATGAAGCACACTGCCGGCTTGAGGCGATTGGGCTCTGCTGCGGCTGACCTTGCCTATGTTGCCTGCGGGAGGTTTGAGGGCTTTTATGAATATGGCCTTAACTCCTGGGATGTGGCTGCCGGCGCTTTCATTGTGCAAATGGCCGGTGGGGTTGTTACCGACTTTTCAGGTGGTGATGACTACCTGTTTGGCAGGGAACTTATCGCGGGAAATCCTTATGCCCATCCCGAAATAAAGATTGTTTTCAATCAATTGTTTGGGAGTGTGGCATCGTCGGAGAAAAAATAAGGTAAACGGAGAAAAACAGTCCATTAATCAACCCTTAATCATAAAAAACATGTCATTGAAGACCTATATTGTCATTGCACTCTCCCTCATGCTGGGCTTAAAGGCATCTGCACAACCCAGTGAAGATGGGAAAACCGGGCTGATATACATTTTTGACATCAAGCAGGAGATTGCCCCTCCGGTTTGGCACAACACCAAAAAAGCTTTTCGTGAAGCCAGGGATTTGAAAGCCGACATTATTCTGATTCACATGAATACTTATGGTGGCATGGTTGAAACCGCCGATTCAATCCGCACAGCCATTCTGCAATCCACAATTCCTGTTTGGGTTTTCATTGACAACAACGCCGCTTCAGCCGGTGCGCTGATTTCCATCGCCTGCGACAGCATATACATGCGTGAAGGGGCAAATATAGGCGCCGCCACAGTGGTGAACCAGACAGGAGAGGCCATGCCCGACAAATATCAGTCGTACATGCGCTCCACCATGCGCTCCACAGCCGAAGCCACCGGGCGCGATCCGGATATTGCCCAGGGAATGGTTGATCCCAGGATTCGCATAGAAGGTGTTTCCGATAGCGGACAGGTAATTACCTTTACCGTTTCGGAAGCTATGAAATATGGCTATTGCAACGCCCAGGCAAACAGCATTGAAGAAATACTCAAAATCACCGGTAAAAAAGATTTTAAAGTTGTTGAACAACGACTCACCGCCACCGACCGCATCATAGGCTTTTTGACCAAACCCATGATTAGTGGCCTGTTGATTATGATCATCATTGGTGGCATTTATTTCGAGTTGCAAACGCCCGGTATTGGGTTTCCACTTGCTGCCGCAGTTTTGGCCGCTATTGTATATTTTGCACCGCTTTATCTGGAAGGTTTAGCCGCGAACTGGGAAATACTTATTTTCATCATTGGTGTCGTTCTGCTGCTGATAGAAATATTTGCGATACCAGGATTTGGTGTCGCGGGAATTTCAGGCATTGTACTCATCGTTACGGGATTAACGCTTAGCATGATCGACAATATAGGCTTTAACTTTACCGGAGTTCCCTTAGATGGCGTGGTAGTGGCATTCTTCATCGTCATCATTGCATCGTTCTTCTCACTCATTGGATCCTTCTTTATAACGCGCAAACTCTTTGGCGGCCACACCATGTTTGGTGATCTGGCTTTGCTCTCAACGCAACAAACTTCGGAAGGATATGCATCTTCCGATGTTCACTATACAGCAATGATGGGTCAGACCGGAGAAGCATTCACCATGCTGCGGCCCGCGGGCAAAGTGAGTATTGGAGGACAAATTTTTGATGCCGTAGCTGAGGCCGGATTTATTGATAAAGGCGAAGCGGTTCACGTGGTGAAATATGAAAATGCACAGCTAATTGTACGGAAAGTGTGAAAAGGAAGAGGAGGAATTTCTAATTTCTTCTAATTTCTAGTCCAGATAGCTATCGGGACTAATTCCTGCATCAACCTTAATAGAAATATTTATGGATACAGCCCGAATTAAAGTTGAACTTGGGGACATCACAGAATTTGAGGGTGATGCCATTGTAAATGCCGCAAACACCAGTTTATTGGGCGGTGGTGGTGTGGATGGCGCCATTCACCGCGCAGCAGGACACGAACTACTTGAAGCCTGTCAACTGATTGGCGGTTGCCCTACCGGTGAAGCAAGAATTACCCCTGGATTTAAACTTCCGGCAAAGTTTGTGATCCACACCGTTGGGCCAATCTGGCGTAACGGAAACAACAATGAAGACAAACTGCTGGCTTCATGCTACAGTGAAAGCCTGAAGCTTGCTGTTACCCACAATTGCAAAACCATTGCCTTTCCCAACATCAGCACCGGAATTTATGGATTTCCCAAAGAGAGGGCGGCACATATTGCCTTTGAAACAGTACGTAGATTCCTGGAAACCTCTCAACTTCCCGAAAAGGTAACCTTTGTTTGTTTCGGAAATGATAATCTGGAAATTTACAACCGGATTTACTCCGGATTGTGATTGGCTTCTTTCGCGCGTTTAAGGCTTCTATACGCCTGATAATCCGCAATGTTCCAGCCCTGCCAGGAGAGTAAAGGGTAGCCGGCAATGAAATTATCACAGCGTTGCGCTACATGAGTTTTATATTCCCCAAAAGGCATATAGGACCTTGCAAAATCAAATTTTTCAAATTGCTGCTGTTCGATTCTATCAATCACCGGCAAAGATTGTTTCAGCTCTGGCAGTGCGCTACTATTGAGCGAAACCATAAACTCGGGGTGGAAAAAGGCCGTATCCGAATGACGGAGATTGTACGTGGCAATTAACTTATCCCAATTGAAAAAGCCGAGGCTGATAAGAATCACATACGCGGCTATACCATTGTAATGAAAGAGATATTGATGTGATTTGCGGTTCAGGATTTTATACATCACTGTAGCAATGCCAAACAGGGTGAGCAGCAGGAAAGCATAAACGCCAATGCGTTTAAAAGCCAGATTAAAATGCTGGATGTACCACATATTTCTGATACCTACTGAAAATACCAACAGCGCATTTTGGGCCATCCAAAGCAAGGCGAGGTTTAGCAACAGTCTGCGACGTGGATAAAAGTTAAGGTTGCCCCGGAAGTAATAGAGCACAATAGCAATGGAGATGATAATGGAGAAAATCAGCAGCCAGGTGCCTTCATGGACAAACTGTTTGAGGAAAATACCGTTCCATTCAAAAAAGAACCAGACATTGTAGATATCGAGCGCATTCATAATGGCAATCAACACGTTAAGCAATACGAGCAACACAATACCTGAACGGTATTCCGTTTTAAGTGCGGTGGTGCGGCCACGATAGTTTCTCCTTAGTCGAAAGAGGTCCATGCCCTTTCCCTCGCTAAGAAACACCACTAACCGGTTCGATTTCCCATAAAGGAAGCCAATGCTTATGAGCAAACCAGCGACAAAAATCCAGAAGGTGTCAGGTGAAATGAACTTGTTAATGAATTCAAGGAATTTCCGGAAATGCAGTATAAAGTTACCCGTAAATTTATTGAAAAATGGGCTGGCATTGGCATACAGCAGTACAAATACAAACAAAACGAGCAACGGCGCAATAAAAACCATTACAAACCGTGCGATGCGACGACCATTGCTTTTGTCTCCGGTGGTATTGAAAATTTGCGCCAGATAGTTGAAAGGTGATGAGGCAATCGCATAAACAGCAGCAGTAAAGCCATTGATTAGAAGCGTAAGATTGCGGTCGGCAATTACGCCCATCAATAATATGAGGGAAAAGACATTTCCCGCCATCGCCATGGACGAACCATACAAAAGCACCATGAAACTGCTGATGAATGCTCCGGAACTCAGCAGCAGGTGCAGACGGTTGTTGATTTCCAGTCTTCCTGAAACGGACAAACCGCCGATCAGCAGCAGGTTAAACAACAATACATTGATCCCGGCCTGTTGCCCTTTAAAAAGATAAACGAAAACAACCGCAAAGAGCAGAGGAAATAATAACCATAGCTTTTTCATAGCTGACTTTTTTGAATAACGAGGCTGAAACGGTAATTAGTATAATTCACCTGACATTTAATATGCCGGATTCATTTTGATGAACTACATTTTGATGGATGGAGAATACCTCAGAAGATGAAGATTCATTTCACTATCAGTTAAAAGGGTATCACGCGATGCCTGAACTGAGTGTGAATTTATGAAAGCATCCAACGCTGAGCCGGATTTTACAAGAATCAGGGCCGGTTCCTTTTCAAGTAGAGATATAATATGCTGAGCAGATGCCACATTACTATCGATCATAAGCAAATTATGACTTTCTGAAGCGGCTTTTAACCCAATAAACCAGGTATTCTGCCAGCCAATGAAATCAACGATGCAAAGTTCATTGGGTCGGATATTTTCGCGGACATTTTCCGCCAATTTTACGATTTTTTGATTCTCTAACCTGGGCAGGGGAATAATCCCACCAACATTATAGACAAATGAAAGCCCGACTGTCAATCCTCCAAAAATGAACAGTTGTTTGATTTTTAAAGGTTTAAATTCCTGAAAAAAGTCGGCAATAAAGGGAAGTGAGAGAATGACCAATGTGCCCGTGAACCGATGATGAAGCAACAATCTCCCTGCCACAGCATTGAGCAGCATCACAACAAAAAATATCCAGAAAATGGCAAACCAGGTGGACTGGCCCGAACGCCATCCTGTTTTTCGGGGCGTCACCAAAAGGTTTTTGAGCACAAGCCATGCAACAGGTGGCCCAAGGGCGATGAGCCACGAAAAAGGGAAAAACCAAATACGCCGCAGATAACCCTCAAATCCAGGATTTTGGTTGATGTTCATCACATCGAGCGTCCACCTACTGTTTGCAGAGATGCTATAAAAAGCATCACCGGTCGCGTAATGGTTTTGAATCATCCAAATCAAGGGAAAAATTGCGGCAGATAATCCGAAAACTACTGCCTGTTTCCATCGCTTTCTTGTCAAAATAGCAAGGCCGAACAAAAAAGCCAGCAACCATGCCTCGTAACGGAAGCCGGAAGCAATGGTCATGAAAAATCCGGCAAGGAAGAAATCAATCGTTTTGTTTTCGTTGAACCCCTTTGAGAGCCAGTTCATTGCCATCAGAATAAAAAGCAGGCCCGGAATTTCGGCAAGGACCAGAAAACTGTTTCTAAAAAGCACAGGGCTTATAGCCAAGAAAAAGGTTGCAGCCAGGGCACCATTAGCATTAAATTCCCTGCGGGTGAAAAAGTAAAAGGGGAAAAGCAATCCAACAGAAATAATTACATGCAGCAGCGCAGGTGAATATTCCGGATTGTTCCAGAGCATCAACATCAATCCGTTGATATAGTAATGAAATGGCGCCCATACATTCGTAAGTATCCAGTGCGGATGCCTTGCCCATTCCATTGATGTCAATATGCGACTAACTCCATCAGAATCAATCTGCTGTGCATAAGGAAGCATTAAAAGCCTGATGATTAGGGTACCAAAAGCAATCACCCAAAGCCATTGGAAGTTTGATACTTTTCGGAAGTAAAATCCAGGGTTCACGGATGCATGGATAAAGATGAAAATTTAACTTCCAGCAAATATAGGAGGTATTTGTTGAAAAGGGGGATTTCCTGGTTCCTTTTAATAAATTTTGAAGTCAAAACTCTGAGGTAGTATTACTAAAAGAAAGGTATAAAATATAACAGGAGAAAGGGCGGTCATGAGGTTTCAGTCAAGTCTGAATTATCCGGATCTATTATATTTAAATGAGAATAGATTAGTTTGAGCTTTCAGATTTATTTGAGTTTAATGATCCTGACATCCGACTTCTCATCATCAGCTTCAATATGTAAAATATAAAACCCTGGGGCAAGGTCGGCAATGTCAAGCGATGTAACCTGACCCACAAGGGTGTACTGCTTAATTTTTCTACCCTGAAGATTGCTGATTTCTGCAATCGCCCTCCTATGCCCGGTTTTAAAAAACGCAATAGAAACCTCGTCAATGGCAGGATTCGGATAAATCCTGTACTGGTGCATCAAGGTTTCACTATGCACTAAGATGTATGCAATTTCAAACTGAATTACTTCAGAACAACCGATCGAATCAAGAACCATCACGTTATAATTGCCAAAACAAAGGTCAGGGATTATGACACCATCCATATCCAGTGTATCTCCCAAAATTACATATTGGTAAGGAGGTAGTCCGTTTACCGGAAAAATCTGCGCCATTCCTTCGCACAAGGTTGTAATGTTGTTATCAGGGATAGTCTGCACAGTCTCGATCACAAAAGGGTCGTTCATCGGAATAAGCACCGTTTCTGTGGCAACGCAACCAATACGGTCGGTTACTGTTACACTATATTCGCCTGATGGCAACATCGTTACTTCAGCCGTTGTATCGCCCGATGACCAGGAATATGAATAGGGTTCAAATCCGTTTTGTGCGATGACAGATGCACTGCCGTCAGCCGCATTACAGGTAGCTGCGCTAACCGTGGCCGAAGCCTGGAAGTCCCAACAGGCGTAGCTAATCGGATCAAATTCAGCCGCCTTGATCCTGGTACCGATAAATATAGAGGGAACACCGTCATTATCGTAATCGCAAATCTCAATAGGCGCCCTTGACTCAGCAAAACCATGCTGTTCGGAATGGACCATGGTGCCGTCGAGCTTGCAAAAATAAGTTACGCCTTCGCTCATCAACACTACCTCGGGTTCTTCACCGCCTGAGATGTTACCCACTTTTATGCCCCATATACCGTCAGGTAATTGAATTGGCAAATAGGTAATCGTATGACTGATACCATTAATTACGGCAACTTTCCCACCTGCAGTTCCTCCAAAAATATCAGGAATATTGTCACCATCCATATCAAAAAGATCAAACATGATAATTCCAAGGTTGTCCGTTTCCCAGACTTCGTTGCTTATCAAATCATAAACTGTGATTTTGCCATGCGCGCATATAATTTCCATATTTGAGTCAAGGTCTATATTTACAGCTTCTGCTTTGGCATAGCTATAGCTTTCAAACCTCTCTGACGTCCAAATGGTAGAGTAGTCAGACGAATTAACGGCATATACATAATCATTAGAGGTTAAGAGGTAATCTAAGGTTCCATCATTGTTAATATCTGCCACATCAATATCGAAGAAAGTCCTGTATTCGGAGCTGTAAGGCCAGACATAGCTTGACTCCAACTCATGTGTAGCACCATTAATTATCCAAATAGCACCGGAATACCATTTTCCGCCGGCTATAATTATCTCCGTCTGGTTATCGCCATCCACGTCAATGATCTCCATGGCAAAATTGCCTTCCCAGTTATCCATTACCGTCATAAGGTCAGGACTGCTCTGCCATTCGCGTTCATGCGTTGATGCGTTAAAAACGGTAATAATGCCGCTTCCGCTATTTTCGCTTCCCTTAGTTAGGGTAACAATTTCAAGCGCTGAATCGTCGTCAACATCTACAATTGCAATTTGTGTAAATGGCTCTTCAAGATAGAGGCTGACCCACTCTTCTGTCCTTTCAGGGAGGCTATAAATAAATATATGAGTAGCGCCGGATGATGAATTGCCATCTGCCCACATAAGTTCTGGTAAACCGTCGTTATCTGTATCAGCTACATTTATTGCGCCAACGCCATGGTCGGGGTTTTCGAGGCTCCAGTTTGGTTCGCCATCCATCGGATTGAGGCTGATAATACTACCCCACTGATCCTCTCCATATACGAGTTCACGGATACCGTCCCCATCCGTATCGGCCATGATCATCGCATCAACACCACTCCCAACACCCCGCTCCCATTTGACTTGTTGGATATCGGCATCATATACACCCATATTACCATAATTATCAGCCAGTATTATCTCTTTAATTCCATCGTTATCTACATCTTCAAGCAAGAGATTGCCAAAGGTTCCATAGTTATTATCGAAAAACTGCCATACCAGGGCTAGGGTATCAGCCTGTATTCGCATTACTTTTCCGCTAGTATAAACAAGCTCCGGCTGTGTATCACCATCTACATCGGCGCACATTACTTTACCCGCACCTTCATAGAATGAATATTTAAGCTGGTATGACCCGCTTGCCCGGCTATAAATGTATGTATCGGTAAGTGTCTGGATTATAATTTCTATATCGCTGTCGGCATTCGCGAAATCCATTGATTGTGGTGAGTAAGCATATTCATCAAGCTGGAATGATTCTTCTACAATGAGCAACTTCGGATCATAGAATTCGATCAGACCGTCGGCTGAAGCTACCACGATTTCCTTTTCATTATCCCCATCATAATCATACAGTTCGAGAACTTCCACACTGGCACCCTGGTTGTAGTATCTGCTCATCCAATGGATTACATAGTCGTCAAGCTGCGGATTATATTTCATAATATACCAGCAATTATAGCTACCGATTATGATCTCGTTGATCGAATTACCGTCTAAATCAACCGTGTGCATCGCATTGGTATTATAACTTAAACCCCTATGAATACCCTGCTGCCAGATAAGTGATGTGTTTTGTGCGTTAACGTTATTTATTATTGCACTGACAACCATCAGACAAATAAGAAATCGCTTCATATAACAATGTATTTGAGTGCTCAAATATAATCATATATCCGTTTCACGAAATAAATCTCAGCATTATAGAGGTTTAAAATAAAATATCAACCTCACAGGCAGTCAGACCCTTATGAAAATAAACCACCGAAGGCTAAATTATTATGGAACAAAAAGAGGTCATAAGGTTTGAGCAGCTTAGAAGGCTACTAGAAAACTGGTTTAGCCTATTTTTATTCACAAACAATACAACGGGTTGTAACCAGCGTTGGGATAGGTCGCGCTGTTTACCTTTACGCCCGGATGAAATATTGCAAAAGTCTGGCATTTTGCTCTATACGCTTACTAAGGGATGTTTTAGCATTATTGACCGCATTAGTTTTAAGCTAATGTACTTAAATGCAGTAAATTAGGATAATCTTGGAGTAGTCAATTTTATGATAAATAGTCATTATCATTAACCATACTCCAATTTTTTATACCTTCGGGCCTGATAAACATCAAAAAACGAACCAATGAAAAAATCCCTCCTGACATTTGCGGCTCTGCTTACCGCTTCAGGCGTATTCGCCCAGCTCCCTTCAACTTATGATCTGCGTAATGTAGATGGTGTTAATTATGTAACTTCCGTAAAAAGTCAGCAGGGCGGTACCTGCTGGACACACGGCGCCATGGCCGCTATTGAAGGTAACCTCCTGATGACCGGGGTCTGGGCCTCCGCTGGTGAAGCCGGTGAACCCAACCTGGCAGAGTATCACCTGGATTGGTGGTGTGGTTTTAACGATCATAACAATGATGATATTAATCCTCCCTCCGGTAGTGGACTGGAAGTTCACCAGGGCGGAGACTATATGGTTACCTCTGCCTACCTTTCAAGGGGTGAAGGCGCCGTGAGGGACATTGACGCCCAATCCTATGATACCCCACCGGTAAGACACCTTGACACTTACCATTATTACTACCCAAGGGATGTAGAATGGTTTACGGTTGGGGATAACCTGGAAAATATAAACACCGTCAAACAAAGTATTATGGATAACGGTGTGATGGGAACCTGCATGTGCTATGATGGCTCCTTTATATCCAACTTTATTCACTACCAGCCGCCTTCATCAACCCTGGACCCAAATCATGCCGTGTCAATCATTGGCTGGAATGACAACAAAGTTACCCAGGCCCCTCAACCGGGTGCATGGCTGGTTAAAAACAGCTGGGGTGCTGGCTGGGGCGAGGCCGGATTCTTCTGGATCTCATATTATGATAAACATAGCGGACACCATCCTGAGATGGGATCGATTACCTATCGTAATGTGGAACCTATGCAATATGACAACGTCTATTACCACGATTATCACGGCTTCCGGGATACGTTGAACACAGCTACTGCTGTCTTCAATAAATTTATCGGCCAGGGAAATGAAACCCTGAAAGCGGTCAGCTTTTTTACGGCCGTGGATAATGTGTCCTATACAGTTACCGTTTATGATGACTATGACGGTAGTCAGTTGCAGAATGTACTTACTTCGGCACAAGGTGAAATTACCGTAAGAGGTTTCCACACGATTAATCTGGACAGCTTTGTGAACATTACTCCGGACGATGATTTCTATGTGTATCTCACACTCTCTGATGGTGGCTATGCCTATGACCGCACCTCCGATGTGCCGGTATTGTTGGGCGCCAGCTACAGGACCATTGTAGAGTCGGCAGCCAACGAAGATGAAAGCTATTACCTGCTGAATGATGAATGGCTGGATTTTTACAATTATGATGAGCCCGCCGGGTTTCAGCATACGGGGAATTTTTGCGTGAAGGCTTTAACGACGTTGACCGGGATGAAAGTCAGTCCTTCAGAGGACTTCCATCCACAGGGGAATGTGGGTGGCATCTTTAATCCTGAAAATAAGGTATATACGCTCGAAAATAAGGGAGGCGCTCCTATGGATTATGAGGTAATCAATGAACCTGCTGCCGATTGGTTAAGTTTATCAGGTACCCTTCAGGGAACCCTAAATGCAGGGGAAACGGTTGATATTACTTTTGAAATTAATGAGAATGCGAATTTACTTGCTGCAGGTGCCTACCCGACAGCTATACAAATCATCAATAATACCGGACATATTGGGGATACGGAAAGGGAAGTTGTCCTGATTGTTGGTGCAGGCGAATTAATATATGAATGGACTTTTGATGAGAACCCGGGCTGGACTGCCGAATCGAATTGGGCTTTTGGTCAGCCTCAGGGACTTGGCGGACAGCACGGCTCTCCTGATCCCGGTTCCGCCTTTACAGGGGATAACGTTTATGGTTATAACCTCGCGGGAGATTATACCAATAACATGACAGAGAAGCACCTTACTTCCACGGCTATCAATTGTGCCAATCTTTATGGTGTGCAGCTAAAATTTATGCGCTGGCTGGGTGTTGAGGGACCTGACTTTGATCATGCCCATGTGAGTGTCAGCAATGATGGCTCGAACTGGACTACAATATGGGCCAATACGACTGAGATGACTGGAGGGTCCTGGGTGGAATCCGTGCTGGATATTTCCGCCGAAGCCGATAACCAGGAAAGCGTTTACCTGCGCTGGACCATGGGCAGCACCGACGGGGGCTGGACATACTGTGGCTGGAACCTTGACGATGTGCAGATTTTTGGGGTAAATGACCTCACCACCGGAGCCATTGAACTTCCCGGACATTCTTCACTTAAGCTTGGAAATTATCCTAATCCTTTCCTTTCAGAAACTTCAATTGAATATGAATTGAGCCAGGATACCCGGGTTTCTTTGGATATTTACGATGTTCTTGGAAGAAAGATCAATACTCTGGTTGATGGGGTTCAGTCTGCCGGAAAGCAGCGGATTGTCTGGAACGGAACAGATGGAAGTGCCGACAAAGTGAATGCTGGAATATACTTCTGCATTTTACGCATGGGAAATCAGCAATACAGCCGGAAAATGTTGCTGATCGAAAAGTAGAGTGATTTCATAAAACGGGCGATGCTGAGGTTATATCAGCATCTCCTGATAAACCTGAAATATATAAACGAAGAACGCGGAGATGTACTCCGCGTTTTTTCATTATATTCCCGATACTTCGGGAGTGTGAGAGGTTCTCCCCGCCGGTTAATCCCGATAGCTATAGGGACTGGCGGGGCTGCTTACTCGATTATGTAGCGTTTTTCTTCAATCAGAATGAATTTTTAGCTTTAACTTGCCTGTCATATTCATATTTCACCATCGTCCAATCACAGTGCATTTTTAGCAAATCTTTAAGACCAAAAGTTGTCATTTCTTTGAAAAGTGCAATATTCTTGCTTTCGTATCCATCTCTACTCCATTCTTGAATTGCCTTGAATGCAATATTTGTGTTGTCGCTTTTAAATTCATCAACCAATTTGACTATTGCGTCTGCTTGCTTGTTTATTTCATAAACTACCATTGAAAAATCATCATTCCATTCAGCCAACGCATATTTTTTCAATGTTTGTTCATACTCAGTTGGATAGTTTTTTTTGATATAACTAGCATTTGAGTTTAATCCTTCTGCGCTTACAAAAGTTGCAGACAATAAAACTGTTAAAATAATAATTGTAGTTCTCATTTTATTTAATCTTTTATTTCTTCGATTTTCTGTTTTGCAGAATTAAATGCAGATTCAATATCTGAAACATCATTGACAAAAATTGTATTACCTGAACCGTATCTTTCTAAGACTAAATACCAAGTAAGTTTTCCTTTACTGATGTAGTATCCTAATTTAAAACCATCATCAGTTACAAATTTATTTTCCAAGTAGTCAGGATTAAGTGCTTTATCAGTGATGGATTCTTTTTTCAATGGTTCGATTGCTTTAATTACTTCTATTAAGTCTTCATAGGCAATTGATGCTGTTTTGGTATCATATTTTCCTTCATTTGAAATTCGATAGAAATATTCAATGTCAGGACCACTAATGAATTTTCTGATTTTTGTTTCTGCTATACCATAGGTTAGTTTCAAATCTGGAAGTGAGTAGTCAATGTACTTGATAATTGTTCCAGTTTTTGATGCAAAAGCATCCATTTTTGTACTTTCTTCCTTTACATCTTTTTCATCCTGGGCTAACAAATTTGATGTCAAAAGAACGATGCTTAATAGTAAAAATAAATTTTTCATTTTTTTTTCTTTTCTAGTTTATTGTTAATGTTTCTGTTTTCTTAAATTGCTGAAAACGTTTTGGCGGTATGTTTTTGTTGCCGATTTCGAAGCACAAATCTGTCAAACTACACAAAAGTTTATTAGATGCAGAAACGCTGAAACCCTCACTAACTCGGCAATAAAATATACAGCCTATTAACGCCTGGTGCTTATTCTTCATTTAGAAATCTTTCTCTAATTTCTGCAAGAATTTCACCTGTTTCTGTTTTCCAACTTGTCCAGCCATTTACCGTTTTTCTGTCACTTCCAGAGTCTTGAATGCCAGCTAATGCTGCATAACTCGGACTACTATAAGTTTGATCAAGAACTTTTAATGAACCGTCCTCAAGTATCTCGGCTTCATATCTCTTTTTGCTACCATGTCGAGGTTTATATTCCATAAACAATTTTTCACCAGGTAGTAATAAGCCTTTATCAATCAAATCTGCTATTGATACTTCATATCTTGTTAACTCTCCTGTTTTTTCCTCTTTTTCTTGTTCCTCTTCGGTATCTAAAATCGGTTTAAACTCTTCAGGAAACTCATATGCAATTGAATTCTTATCATTAAAGTCAACATATTTCGTTATAGTCCAGAGTTTAACATTGTATTTTAATGTTCTCGCCCATTCTTTTAAATCCCCTGAAATAGCATCGATTGGTAAGCCAATAACCGGTTCTTTATTTAATATTTCACTTAGTACTTTCCGAACATCTATTTCTTTTATTTTTTGCTCAGCAAATTTTTCTTTAGTAGTCTCATTATTTTGATATTGATCAACAGCTAAATCTTCAATGATTTTTTTTGTAATGGGTTGTAATGAAGCAATTACTTGTTTTGATATTTGTGGTGCAATATGTCCCCACACATTATGATGTAATAATTCAGCTTCAACTAGGTACCATTTTTTAGAGGAAAGATCAATTGCAAATCCGTCAGGAATTGTTCCAGTTCCATCTCCTGTCCTGATCAAAGCCTTAGGAAGGTAGATAGAAGTTGGTCCAAAAATATATTCGTAATTGTCAATTACAACTTGCTCCAATTCTTGCTCGCTATCAAAAGGAGTCTTTATAAATTTTCTGTCTCTTAGTATTAGCATAATGTTCGTTTTTTTAGCATTGGTGGTAACTTATTATATGTCCACCTTCTTTCCTCAAAAGGTACACATAGTAAACTTAGAAAGGGGATATTGTGCACCTTTTTCAATTTCTAATGGGGTATATATCCACCGCCAGGCTATGCTTAATAAACCAACACGCTTTCACAGCTTCGCCCCCTCAGTCCCATAATCAGAACCTAAAAAAGCTCCAAATTCATTCTTCACATCAAGCATTCAAATATATGGAGAAAATATATAAAGTCAATACCCTGAGTTAGAAAAATCAAAAAAGACAACCAACACATTTTAACCCGGGAAATTTATGAATTTTCCTTTTTAACAATTAGTTAAGTATATCCTCTTGCCAATTCGCAAAATCATGGTGAAACATCAAATATGATTTTACCTTGTATTTCAGCCTTTTCTATTTTATGATGAGCTTCGATGGCTCTTTCTAAAGTCAGATGATCTGCAATTTCAGGTTTGATTTTACCAAGTGCAAGCAATTGAAATAGCTTCATTAAATCTTCTGCAAACCATTCAGGATGCTTTTTCCGAAGGCGGGTAATGATATAAAAGTTGATTTTCAATTTGTTCGGTAAGTTGTTCCACAAAAGTAATTTGAAGAATTCCAACGGTATGTTGCCGCCTGAAATGTGGCGGGCAGGGAACCAGCGAACATCAACATACTCAAATAAAAGACAAAACTCACCGAGTTTCGTTTTGAATGAGCGGAAAACGGGATTCCCCGCCTGAAGTGTGGCGGGCAGGGAACCCGCGATGCACAATCAACTAAGCTTTTTTTAAATAGAAAAACGAGACCTCTATGAGCCTCGTTTTGAATGAGCGGAAAACGGGATTCGAACCCGCGACCCTCAGCTTGGGAAGCTGATGCTCTACCAACTGAGCTACTTCCGCTTATTTATTAATTATCCCGCGACCTCCAGCTTGTGATCTCGTCTTTTGGGACGAGACTACCAACTGAACTACTTCCGCATTAACGCCGCAAAAGTACGAAAAGATGCAGATGCAATCCAGTTTAAACCTATTATTTTTCTAGAGTCAAAACAATTTATAGCAGATAAAACGCTTTTTCCGTAATTTTATCGCTTTATAAACTATAAGTTCGTGATAATGACTAAAAAGCCTCATTTAAGTTTCTGGCAAATCTGGAACATGAGTTTTGGGTTCCTGGGTATTCAGTTTGGTTTTGCATTGCAGAATGCCAATGTGAGCCGCATTTTTGAAACCCTTGGAGCCAGGGTTGATGAAATTCCCATCCTATGGATTGCCGCACCGGTTACCGGATTAATCATTCAGCCCATCATCGGGCATATGAGCGACAATACCTGGAATAAACTGGGACGACGCAGACCGTACTTTCTGGTGGGAGCCATTCTTGCTTCTCTGGGATTGATCATTATGCCCAACTCCCCTACCCTGTGGGTGGCTGCAGGTATGCTCTGGATAATGGATGCGTCTATTAATATTTCTATGGAACCTTTCCGTGCTTTCGTGGGCGATATGCTGCCATCGGAGCAACGCACAAAGGGTTTTGCCATGCAGAGTTTCTTCATTGGGACCGGCGCTGTGGTGGCATCGGCTTTGCCTTATATTTTAACAAACTGGTTTGGTATCGCGAATACCGCGCCCGAAGGAATTATCCCGCCATCAGTGCAATACTCCTTTTACATTGGTGCAGCAGCCTTTTTCGGAGCAGTCATCTGGACGGTAGTACGCAGCAAAGAATACTCTCCCGAAGAGTTGCGTGCTCACGCCCTGGCCGAAGGCAAAATAGAGGAAGATGTTGATCACGATGAAATCGAGCAACCCATAAAAACCGGAGGCATCTTTATCAGCCGTAGCGCAATATGGATTGCAATTGGTTTGGTGCTTTCATACCTGATTTTCCATTTTGAGCTTCATCCCGAATTGTATATTTTTTCAGTGGGTATAGCTGCCTATGGCCTGATGTTGCTGATTTCGGGTTGGTTAATCAAAAATGGCAACACAAAGAACGGAGTTGCCGTTGTAATGCACGATTTCTATAAAATGCCCAAAACCATGGGGCAATTGGCTGTGGTTCAGTTTTTCTCCTGGTTTGCCCTGTTCGCTTTGTGGATTTATACCACCTCAGCCGTAACCGCCCATATTTATGGCACATCAGATGCCACTTCTGAGCTCTTCAACCGGGGCGCCGACTGGGTGGGCATTTGTTTTGCGGTTTACAACGGGATTGCAGCAGTGGTTGCATTTCTGTTGCCTGTATTGGCAAAACGTACCTCCCGTAAATTTACTCATATGCTCATGCTGGTGGCAGGAGGCATCGGATTCCTCTCTATCTACTTTATCACCGATCCCAATATGTTGTTGGTTTCCATGATTGGAATCGGACTTGCATGGGCCAGCATTCTCTCCATGCCTTACGCCATTCTGGCCGGTTCGCTACCCAGCAACAAAATGGGAACCTATATGGGCATCTTCAACTTTTTCATTGTAATTCCTCAGATTCTGGCTGCCAGCATTCTTGGCTTTATCACCCGCGATCTGTTTGCAGGCCATGCCATTTATGCACTCATGCTTGGAGGCGCATCCATGTTTATAGCAGCCATTACGGTGATGTTTGTTACGGACGAGCATTGATTATGGAAAATACGCGCAAAGCGGGCATTCTGCTCCACCCTTCATCGCTTCCAAACAATTATGGCATTGGCACTTTCGGTCCGGAAGCCTATACTTTTGTTGACTTTCTGAAAAAAGCAGGTCAAAACATCTGGCAAATTCTGCCCCTGGGTCCCACCGGGCCGGGCGATTCGCCTTATCAATGCTATTCGGCGTATGCGTTGGATCCTGTACTTATCGACTTAACCCACTTTGTTAAAAAAGGTCTGATTGATGCCGCTGATTTAAAAGAAGCTGAGAAGCCCAATACAGGCCGGGTGGATTATGCTTTTGTGAATGGGTCGCGATGCAATATTTTCAAAAAGGCACATTACGCCTTCGAGAAATCGGCTACCCAAACGGATAAAACTGCTTATGATTATTTTATTGCCAAACAAAGCTATTGGCTGGATGATTATGCCTTATTTATGGCTATAAAGCAGGAAATGAAAGGTTTGCCCTGGTATGAGTGGCCGGATGAAATTCGCCTGAATGAAGCAAACAGCCTTGCAAAATATAAAGCATCGCTTGCCCGACGGATTGAATATCACAAATTCCTGCAATTTGTGGCCAACTGCCAATGGCTTGCATTGAGGACATATGCCAATGAAAATAACATCGAAATCATCGGGGATATTCCCCTTTATGTTTCTTATGACAGCAGTGATGCCTGGGCGAACCCTAAAGTTTTTATGCTGGATGAAAACCTTAATCCGGAACTGGTAGCCGGCGTTCCACCTGATTTTTTCAGTGAAACCGGACAACTCTGGGGGAATGTATTATTCAATTGGGAATATTTGAAACAAACCGGTTTTGACTGGTGGATAAAACGAGTTGCCTACAATCTTGAACTTGCCGACATTATTCGTATTGATCACTTCCGTGGATTGCTTGCCTTTTGGGCGGTTCCGTTTAAGGAAGAAACAGCCATTAATGGAGAATGGATTGATGCTCCGGGAGATGAACTGTTTGAGGCGCTGTTTGAGAAGCTGGGCGAATTGCCCATCATAGCCGAAGACCTGGGCGTAATTACTCCCGATGTGGATGCCTTGCGTGAGAAATATGACCTCCCGGGAATGAAAATCCTTCAATTCGGATTTGACGAAAGCGATTCCAATGGTTTCCTCCCACACTTTTACCACCCCAACTCAGTGGTTTATACCGGAACGCATGACAATGATACAGTAGTGGGCTGGTACAATCAATTGGAGAATGAAGTAAAGCTCAAACTGCATAAATATGCCGGAAGCATCGGAAATGCACCACACTGGTTAATGATACGCCTAGCCTGGGCTTCGGTGTCCAAAATAGCCATTGTGCCTTTGCAGGATGTGATGGGACTGGATACCAACTCGCGCATGAACACACCAGGCACGCTGATTAACAACTGGCAATGGCGGTATCATGAAAGTCAACTGCCGGAAGAATATGCAAATACCCTTTTGGAATTGAGCAAATTATACGGCAGAATCAAACCGGATATAATTGAAGATACTGAGAAATAGATAATTATCAATTTTGCCTGATAAGTAAGAGATTACCTTCGGTGAGCTCTTTTTAGTCGGTTCTTCGCTTCGCACAGAATGACACCTTGCCCTCTATTGAGGGAATCCTTCCCCTTCGTCCCTCGGGGAATGCTTCCCAGACATACCGGTATTTTAGCTTTTTAAGATTGGGATAATGCGAAAGGTGCATGGGATAACGTCCCCGAGGAACGAAGGGGATGGTAACCCTTGCCGGGAAAAAGATTATCTTTTCCATGTCCGTAGGTTTCATTTATTTCCTATATCTCAGATAGGAATGAAGTGGAGTGATGAACCTCACTCTCGAACAAGTATTTTAATCAAACAGTACTGAATAGAAGCATAATAAAAACGGGAGTGTAAGTTCTACATCTCCCGCTTTTTTATGTTTTCAATTTACAAATCAGGCTTCCACTACCTGATAATCCATATTAATCAACAGATTGGCTTTTTTACGCAACGAAAGAACCACCTGATGCTCTTGCTCCAGCACCTGCATACGGTACTCATTCTGAGGCTCTTTACCACGCACTACCTGAGCTTTCTTCGTTTCGTGGTAGGTGAGTTCTATAAAGATGCTCAGATCAACACCGGGCGTATTGATGGCATACAATCCATCAATAATGATCATGTCTATCCCATTAAAATCAGTTGTCAACTGATCAACCTGTTCGGTAACCAGGTCAACACATGGCATGGTAGATACGCGGTTGTTTTTAAAATCGTCAATATTCTTATTGATGGTTTCCCAATCGTATTCGCCCAGGCCAACCGATTGCTGAATGCCGTTCTTTTTACGCCATTCCGTCCTCAAAAGTGGAAGAATGCGATAGTAATTGTCAATATGGATGGGTTTGCACATGATGTCGGCCTTGCGGAGCATTTTGGCGATCACATGGGCCAGCTCTGTCTTTCCCGAACCGGATTCGCCCGAAATGGCAATGATAAATTTATCCTTTTTGTTTTTAAGGATGTAAGGCACAATTTCTTTGGCAGCATTTTCATGCTTTTCAGTGATTAAAAGAACATCTCCAAGCATTTCTTTATGTTTTAAGTGGTTGTTTATTAGTCTAAGATATTTAAGGTTCGTATTCTCCGGATCTTCGACAAGTGCTTAGGCAACGGTGCGCCTTATTTTCCCCCATCAGCAAATTTTAAAATCTTCAAAACCATTGCTTTGCGTCTTTGCGCCTGCCTGCCGAAAAGCAATGCAGGCAGGTCTTTGCGTGATATTGTATGGATCAATAATGAAAAATCTCACTTGCTGTATCAAAATCCAGATAAAAATCGGCAAGTGGCTTCAGTGATTGCACCACCTTATGCTCACGTTCCAGCACCTGCATCCTGAATTCATCCATTTCTTCCTTACCTGACATCTTTTGCTCTTCCAATGTATCATGATAAGTGCTTTCAATGAACACTTTCAGGTTGGCCTCCAAAATTTTTACCGAGTACAGACCTTCGATGATCAATACATTGATGCCGGCAAAATTGGTCGTCAACTGATCAATTTGTCCACTGAATAAATCCACGCATGGAATGGTGGTCAGTTTATTTTCTTTAAATCCTTTCAGGTTGCGGTTGATCATTTCCCAATCATATTCATTATCGCCAACACTCTCAATGCCATGACGTTTACGCCAGGCCGTACGTTCCAGTGGGGCAATTTTGTAATAATTGTCCATGTGGAGCAATTTCACCCTTTTGCCCTCTTTTTTCATAAGCCTCCCAAGCATGTGGGCCACTTCGGCCTTGCCGGTTTCTACCTCGCCCGAGATGCTGATAATGTATTTGTCAATCATTTCCCCCTCTACCCTTTCGTAGATGGTTTTTGCTGCATTTTCATGCTTTTTATTCAAAAGTAAGATATCGTTAAGCATTTTCCGTAGTTTTTAGTTTGATTTAAAAAATGTTAAAATTCAACGGTGAGTTTAATTCCGGGAATCACCTTATAAGATTTCCCTTTTGTAAAAATTTGCGCTTCTTCGCCTGTATTGTCGGCATGTTCAATCGAAAAACCGTGTTGGCAAACTTTTAAACTAAACCTTTGTCCCCTGAATGAAAAGCCAAATTGTATGCTCCGCCAGGCTTTTGGCATGTTGGGTTCAATCCTGATGGCGTCTCCACGCAAATTCAGGCCGGCATAAGCATGCATGGCGATCAACACTGTTCCGGCCATTACGCCTAAGTGAATGCCCTCAGCAGTTGTACCTCCCTGAATGTCAACATAATCACTTCCCAGAGCATCCTGGTACAATTCCCAACTCAGCTCGCGGTCGCCGATCATGTTCGCCAGTTGTGCATGAACTACACGGCTCAACGTTGAACCATGCGAAGTACGGCCCAGGTAATAGCTCATATTCTCTTTGAGATAATCAGGCTTCATCGCATAGCCCATCTTTTGAAGGATGTTATGAACTTCCTCTTCGTCAAGATTGTAGAAAGTCATTAAGGTATCAGCCTGCTTGGCCACCTTAAATTCATCTGCCGATTTCCCTTCGGCTTTTAAAATACGATCAAGCCGGTAAATATTGCCATATTTTTTCTTGTAATAATCCCAATCCAGCTCTTTCAAGTCGAAATAACCGTCGTATTGCGAGATTATACCTTCATCGGAAATGATAATATTCAGTTTCTGTGAAATTTCTTTCCAGCGTTTTAGTTCTTCCTCGTCCAGCTTAAGTTTTTGCTGAATGGCTTTGGCAGAATTCCCTAGCTTTTCGAGCAAATCAAATGCTTTGTCAAATGCCCAGGCCACCATAATGTTGGTATAGGCATTGTCGCGCAGACCGCCCTCAGTTTCGTCATGATATTGCTCATGAAACTCATCAGGGCCCATTACTTTGCCTATGGTGTAACGGCCGGTTTCTTTGTTCAACTCAGCTTTGGATGCCCAGAAACGGCAGATTTCAAGAAACATTTCAGCACCCTGTTTTTCAATAAAAGCCAGATCGCCGGTGGTGTGATAATATTCCCACACATCGTAGGCAATAGCCAGTGAAACATGTCGCTGTAAAGAACTGTAATCGTCGCCCCAATCGCCGGTGAGCGGATTCAGGTGCACAATCTGCGTTTCTTCACGGCCATCGCTACCACTTTGCCAGGGGAACATGGCTCCTTTGTAGCCATATTCTTTAGCGTAATCACGGGCTTTCGCCAGACGGTTATAGCGGTACATCAGCGTTGCTTTGGCCGTTTCCGGGAAATTCATGCTGTAGAAGGGCAAAATGAACAGTTCGTCCCAGAAAATATGACCACGGTATGCTTCACCATGCAACCCGCGCGCCGTAAAGCTGGCATCAATAGTGGCATTGTGTGGCGAAGCTGAAACCATCAAATGATATAAGTGTAACCGAAGCAGTTTCTGATCCATGCGGTTGCCTTCGAGTTGGACGTCAATCTTTTTCCACAATTCAGTCCAGACATTAGCACTCTCTTTCAAAATGTCATCAAAACGTTGTTGTTTTGTGGCCAGCGTCCGGGCCTCAAACAGAGGATCTGCCACATCGTCGGGTTTTGAAGTAAAAATAGCCACATTTTTTTCCAGGCGCAGCGTTTCACCTCTTTGCATGGGAACCGAATAATGCAGAAATGCTTTGGAAGGGGTAATTTCAGCGGCAGCAGTAACATCCAAAAGATTGTTATTCTTAAAGAGGTTATGATTAGCCGCTTCCGCGATCTGAATCTTCGACTGGGTGGTGTTAACGGAAACCCATATAAGGTTATCGCTATAGCCCTCCTGATGGCTTTGTAAATGATGCTGATTTAGCTGTTTATATCTATCTACACCTTCGTTTATAATGTCGCCATCAATGCCACTTTGCAGAGCGATGTTTCCATTGTAATTGAGTGGAGTAACTTCATACTGCATTGCCGCCTGATGTGGATTGGCCATACTTCCCACACGTTTTGAAACCACACGTGTCTGCCGGCCAAGGCGGTCGCTAACAATCATTTCTCGGGTAAACAGACCAGTGCGGAAGTCAAGGTGCTTTTTTATTTCAGACAATTCAGCCTCATCAAAATCAAACCAGGGCTCCCCGTCAATCCTGAAATTCACCGGCAACCAATTGGGCACATTTACAAAATCCTCATTTTCAATCATTCGGTCGCCCACCTTCGATTCAAGGCGATTGTAGAGGCCGGCAATGTATGTTCCCGGACTGTGACTTTTCGATGATTTTGTCTCCTCCATTGCACCACGGGTGCCAAAATAGCCATTGCCAACGGTGAGCAAAGCTTCGCGGGTACGCTCTTTTTCGGGTTCAAAAGTATGGTAGGTAATTCCCCATTGGTCGTCTTCCAACCCTTTTTCAAACCACTCATTGATGCGGTCAATGTCAATTTCACTGAGGTCGTTTACAACGATATCTGCACCGTTAATCAGCAATTCGCGCTCATTTTCTTCGCGGGCCACGCCAATTACCAATCCAAAAGCACCAGCGTGTCCGGCCTGAACGCCTGAAACGGCATCTTCTATAATTACAGTACGGTCGTATTTCACGCCCAGATTATCGGCAGCACGGGTAAAGATATCAGGTTCAGGCTTTCCTTTCAGGTGAAGCTCGGCAGAAACGACGCCATCCACGCGGGTTTCAAAATGGTGCAGCAAATTTGCAGCTTCAAGCACCGGCTTACAATTTTTGCTCGATGAAGCTACACCAATCCTGATTCCGGCTTTTTCCAAAGCATAAATGAAACTTTGCGTACTTTCATACACCTGAACACCATCCCGTTTAAGGATTTCATTAAAAGCATAATCTTTCCGGTTACCCAATCCACACACCGTTTCCTGTTCATGTCCATCCGAAGGATCGCCAAAAGGCAGCTCAATACCACGAGAAGTGAGGAAGTCATTTACACCTTTGTACCGTGGCTTACCATCCACAAAAGGCAGATAATCACCCACATGGGTAAATTCCTGAAAGGGAACATTGTACTTTTGTGCGCGTTCTTTCAGGTAATCATCAAACATTTTTTTCCAGGCCGTACTGTGTACCAGTGCAGTTTTGGTTATCACACCATCCAGGTCAAAAACTACAGCATCAAAACGATTTACAGGCATATATTATTGATTATGTGCATTCTATATAAATTTATGTCGTATGCAAAGATAAGAAAAATAGTGTTTTAAAAGTTAGGTTTATATGGAAAGGAATAGATTTTTAGAATGTAAATACCTTCAATCCCTTATTTTGCGTCTATTGGCAAAAGTGTAAAGCACATGCAATGGAAATAACTGAAAAACAATATTTTAAAAATTTCTGTATTTGATTCTGATTTCAGATTCTTTTTTAACTTTGTTATAAATCAAACGCTATAAAATACATGCTATGAAAAAACTTATCCTGATTATCCTATGCGGCTTAATTTACCATTCAGTTTCAGCCCAGCAAACCGACTACACACCCTTAAATGTAGAGGTTTACCAACTAAAAAACGGCCTGACCGTTATTTTAAATGAAGACCACAATTTGCCGCAGGTTTTTGGCGGTGTTGTGGTTCGTGCCGGTGGCAAGGACGATCCCAAAGACGCAACCGGCATGGCCCATTACATGGAGCACATGCTTTTTAAAGGTACTCAGGAACTGGGAACCACCAACTGGGAGGCTGAAAAACCTCATATTGACAGCATTTTCAGGTTGTACGACAAGCTGGGCAGGGAAACCGATCCGGAAATCAGGAAAA
>SWCC01010263.1_pt1 | contig 50413 bp, 31 predicted proteins | sample 4692971 | NCBI WGS metagenome assembly SWCC01 (sample SAMN10267277, study PRJNA491770) | bioreactor metagenome | isolation source: DHS bioreactor inoculated with subseafloor sediment | place: Japan: off Shimokita Peninsula | collected 2006-08 | reverse complement strand
CAGTTTATTCGAGGAGGTAGCAGCCCATTCGTTTACGCCACCTTCATAGAGTTTAACATTGGGGTAACCCAGGATAGATTTCAGAGCAAAATAGCCTTTTCCTGCCCTTACGCCTGTGGGGCAAATGAGGATGATCGTTTTGTCTTTGGTAATGCCGGCAGCGGTGAAAATCTTTTCAAGCTCGGCCTTTGGTTTGTAAAGCTTACTTGCCGCATTCAGGCTTGTATGATCAATGTTGATTGATCCTGGAATCCGGCCCTTGTTATTTTTGGGGTCTTTCCCGCTAAATTCATTGCTTTCCCTTAGGTCAACCAGGGCGATTTTCGAATTTCCCATTGCTGCCTGTACATCTTTCATACTGGCAAAAATGGAGTTGTTCACATTTGGGGTGAACGTTGCTGCCTTAACCGAAGAAGGGTTTTTGGTAACCGGTTTACGTCCGGCTTTCCATGCAACCATGCCGCCATCAAGAATTTTTACGTTGGGTGCGCCCAGATATTTTAACACCCAGTATAATCTGGCTGCATATTTTCCGGCTCCTTCATCGTAAAGTAAAATGGTTTTTTTCTCGCTAACGCCATTGGCGCCGAGAATTTTTGCCACCTCAGCAGGTGATTGAAGTGATCCTTCAACGCCTCCCGATTTTTCAAGGCTTTTGTAGGAAACATTTACGGCATCTGTAATGTGCACCTTTGTATATTCTGTTTCCAGTTCAGCGGAAACCACAACATAGCTGGCATCTTTTAATTTAGTATTCAGTTCAGCAACGCTGATAAGGTCCTGCGCCTGACCGGCAAGGTTAAAGGCAAGCAGGATGATTGTAGCAAAAAATAGTTTTTTCATCTTTTTTTCATTTAAAATTTAACTTGTACCTGAACAACGATTTCATCGGAAGGAACTTCAACCGGCGATTCAGCCCGATAAACGTAGTTTAACTGCAGGCGGGTCCAATCGTTGAAGAAATAATTTACACCGAAAGTAATGTTGTTTTCTTTGTAACCTGATGCATTACCAGAATCAAAGAAATCCAACTTAAATACCGGCTCAACATTCCATTTGGTGAGGTAAGCAAGCGATACATAACCGCCGCTGCGATCTTCGCCCAATTCAATGAGGTTTCCGCTGCATCCGCCACCAAGGTCGCGGTTGTAATCACCATTATCCATAATGTACTCACCCAGAACGGTAAACCCGCGGTATTTCATTTTCAGCTCTCCGCCAATGGTCGTGCGACTATCCTTGTCATTGAGATAAGATGGGAAACCATACCTGAAACTACCACCCACGTAAAGAAAATCCCAGGGATGTAAGACTACGCGTCCGGCAATGTCTTTTTTAGTATTGTTGTCTAACTTTAAAAGACCGCTGCCATTCAATAGTCCCAACTGGTATGATACCAGTGTGGTGTCATTACCGCCGAGGAGCATAATGCCCATATCACGGAACGGAGCGACCATTTGCAATGTTGCGGTTGAGCGATAAACCGTCTGGAGACCGTTACATGCAGTGTTGGTTTCCATTCCGAAAGGGGTTTTAAATGCCCCCAGAGAAATCCTGGCCATATTGAAGCGATCATAAGTTATGAAAGCGTCGAGGAGATACGGATTTGGGGAGATAAACGGGCTAAGCTCCGCTACAACGTAATAGGAAAAATCATAAGGGATTTTGCCCATTGCACCAATGCGGGCACGCTCGAAGGTAAAGCTGTTTTTTGAGGGTTCGGTGAACTGATGTTCGTATTGAGATTGCAAAAATCCGAACATTTTTAGTCCTTCCTCCGAAGGCCCTCCCCCACATCCCTGGGCCGAAACCCGCAGGGAACTCATGGCGACAAGCACCAAAGCTGTGATAAATATCTTTTTCATATTAGGAGAAGGTTTAGTTACCGGTTACGATGGGCAGATTTTTTGACATGGTTGCTTTCCATTTATTTGGTGATTCGCCCCAGGCGGTGGTTGCATTGTTGAATTTATTCATGCCCCACATTATGCTTTTTGCATTGTATCCGATAACCCTTAGGTAGGCGGTTATGGCAGCAGAAGTCTGTCCGGTATAACAATAGGTTAAAACCTCTTTTGAAGGATCGATAAAGTTCACCTGGCCTTCGCCAACAAGCAAAGGATTAATCCGGTAGGCTCCTGCAACATGTCCATAAGATGAATAATCAGTCTCATTGAAATAATTATTGATGAAAATGTTTGATGGACTAGTCAGAACATCGGCTGGTTGTGCGCTTTTAAAACCTTCTTCCAATACCGCAGCAACCCGTGCTCTCAAAATATTTGCCGGAATGGTGTCGGTGCTGGTAAAAGTAGGGCTTTCAAAAGTTAAATTTGAAGGGGCGGCACTGGTATTCCAGTTTGCATTTCCTTCAGCAATACTGCCAATGTTGGCTGTCCAGATGTCGAGGGTTGAATTCCATCCGCTCATTCCCCATTTCAGGGCTACGGCATCAGCATATCCCGAAAGGCGAAGCAGTGCAACGGCATGGGTGGCTGTCTGACCTGATTTGCAAGCTACCAGGATCGGTTTATCGGCTTTTGCGGCCTCTGTAAGGATGTCTGCCAAATCAACACGGTGTGCGTTGAGAATATGACCAGCAGCAAATTCATCGATACTGCGGATGTCAATTACATACTTGGCAGTTACGTTCCCATCAGCAGGTGCGCCCATTACAAAACCACCGATAATGGTGTTGATGTCAAGATTGTTGGCTACCAGATAAGTGGTGAGCGCTTTTTGAGCATCAAAATTGGTGTCATCATTGTCCTTTTTACAGCTAGTTAAAACGAGTGCGGGCACAATGGCAAGGATCAGAAATAATCTCATTAATTTGTTCATGGTGTTGGTTGTTTTTAGTTTGATTTATAAATTAAAATTTGTCGTTTTGATGAAATGTCAGCAGCCGCCGCCCGATTTGGGCGCTTCATGATTACCGCCATTCAGTTTTTCAAGATTTTTTTCAAATAGGTCAGGATATGTCAATTCCCACTTTTTCCATCCTTCCTTCAGGGCAAAAACATTTTTGAACCCGAGTTGCTGTAGGGTTTGGGCTGCGAGTATCCCACGTTTCCCTTTCTGATCGTAAACCACTATTTTCTCCTCAGGAAGAGGCATATACAATCCTATACCATCCCAGAAGGTAGAGTCAGTTACATTAAATTCAATGCTGCCGCGGGGAATATTTACAGATCCTGGAATGTATCCATAGTAATGCTCTTCGGCTTGCCGTACATCGATGAGCGTATATATTTCTTCACCGTTCATCAGGGCATTAAGCTCTTCGGCAGTAATCAGGTTGATTTCTTTAAGTGCATGACTGACCATCTCGTCGGCAGAGGAAAATTTTTCCTGCTTGCTGCATGAGGCAAGGGCAAAAAAGATTGCAAATGCAAGGGCTATTTTTTTCATGGTGTAATTTTTTTAAGCGGGTTGTTGTTCTGTTTTATTTTCCTCAACGGGCTCCTCTTCGTAACCTGTAATCATGCCCCGGATATTGGTTGACAGCCGGTGGCCGGTGGTGGTCATGTAAACATGCATAATCACAAAGGTGACAACCAGAAAGGCACCGAAAGTGTGCGCTATAACGGCAAACCACAAGCCATTGGCATCAATTGGATTTTGCGGATAGTGATAATACATGTATAGCAATCCAGTGATGGTTTGAACCGGAAAGATAAGGATCAACAGGCCTAAGTAAACAATGCGTTGCAACGGGTTGAGTTTGTTTTCAAAGGTTTTTTTTGTGGGATGAGGTTCGCCTTTAAAAATTCCTTTGGTGTAAAACCTTATTTGTTCCTTGAATTTGCTCTTTGTTGGAATGAAGTTTTTGTACTGTCCTGTTGCAAACAGCCAGAATATGGTAATAAAACCCAGAATTATAAAGGTGATGGCAGTGGCATTGTGCAACCTGACCGATGTTTCAAATCCCAAAAGGGTAAAGCTTCCATGAATTTCAAAACCGGTGATGGTAAGCAGTCCAACGGTGGCCATTTGTGTCCAGTGCCAGAACCTCTCAAAACGTGAAAAGATTTTTATTTTTTCCATTGTTGTTGGTTTATGGGATTAATGTTTGCGGGCAATTACTCTCATGACTGTATGAATAAGTACCCCGAGCAGCGAAATGATAATAAGGGCTATTCCGGTGTAATCAACACCTTTGGCATAATCACGGCCGGGCAAATAGAAACCGGCAAGATTGGCCAGACGTCCTTCTTCATTTCTGGTATGGCAATCGCTGCATTGAAGCGTTTGTTCCTTAGGTGAAACCTGATGGTTGAGCGGCCAGTACATTTCGGTGGCAACGAAATCGTATTTGCCACTGTAGCGCCTGTCTGCGTATTTCATGCCCAGCTCAATGGCTGTGTCCCATCTGAGGTCTTCCCAGAATGCACCTTCACCTTTGTTTTCAGCAAAGACTTTGACATTTACAATTTCCTTGTAAACTGAATCATACGCCTGTTTGCCACGATGCACTTTTACCGGCCATATTTTTGAATCGGCATCCTCATAGTTGCCCATCAGGGTGTTGATTTGCACCGGTACGGTGGTAATGGTATCACCATATAGGTAATGATCTGCCGTGCCATTAAACCAAAAATATTCCGGTTTTACATGATCATCCCAAACGAAATGCCCTTTAATTGATAGGTAGCTGTACTTGTGGTTAACATCATACTCTGTTATTGGATTGCCATTTTCATCCCGCCTGCCGGCAACTGACCAGTCCCAATACATTACGGTTGGATTTGCCTTGGCATAAATGGGTATGTGGCAGGTTTGGCAGGCCACCTTATGGTTATGCGAATCAATTACCTTGTCATTATGCGGGGTGGCAGAGTGGCAATGATCACAGGTCGCCCTGTTGTTGTTTTCGGAAGATACGCTATAGGCCCTCCCGGTAATGTTATGGCGTTCGGTAAGGTGGCAATCGTTGCACGACATATCCTGACCGGATTTTGCCATGTGCACGTCAATTTCGCGTGAGCAATCAAGCATGGCTTCTTCCAGATCGCCGTGTTTAACATTGTTGCCGCCGCCGCCACTAAAGTGACAAAAACCGCAATTTTCCTTGAGCGGTTTGCCCACATTCTGCGCTACATAATTGTAATCAGGAACAGGAAACTCAGCGCTGGCATTGTCGGCTGTTGATGGCATGCCAGCACCACCTTTGCGTTTTTTATAGGTGTTGGTATTGTCATGACAAACAACACAGTCAATATTTGTGGGGTCATTAAAATCAAAGGATTTATCTTCCCATCCATAACCGATATGACACCTCATACAACTTCCATTGTTGCTTTCGGCCGATGCACAGTAATTGTTGATAAGGTTTTTCTTGCCTATACTCACTTTGCCACGCCCATTGGGAAGATTGGTTTCGCGTTCCCATTTCCAGTGTGCTGATGCCATTAACTCATCATCACGCTTGTTGTGGCAAGAGAGGCAGGCTGCGGTGAGATCCTGTGGTCTTTTGAATTCCTGCTGCAGGATCTCAAATTCCGAATGGTCAGCCTCCTTCTCAATATCTGCGCGGTTCTGATACTCGAATTCTTGTGGTACACCTCGTTTGTTCCCAAAGTGAATGGTGGCAAAAATGACCAGGGCCGGAAGTGCCAGCACAACCAAAAATGTAGTAATTCTTTGCAGTAGGTTGTTCATGTCTCAATTGTTAATTAATTAACAATGCGAAAATAGACCTAAGAATCGGGTGAACCACGCTGATAAATACCAATCTTATCGTAAAATATCAATGATCTAAACGTGTTTTTTTTTGATTTAAATCAAGGAATTTTTTGTTTCTTTGCAAGAAGGGTTTTTTATTTAACCAATACCACATTTTATAAATGACAGAAGATCAGCAAATTGTTCAGCATAGTTGCGCAATCGGACAGGGTAGTTTTTCCTGCAAGGAACTGCTTACTGAATCTGAAATGGAATTGTTTGAGTCCAGAATGGTAGTGGTTAATTATCGAAAAGGTGAGAACATTTGTAAACAAGGGACACCGGTTACTCAAATTATATTTGTGCGCGATGGATTGGTAAAAATTTACATGGAAACCAATTCCGGTGAGAATCTTGTTCTGCATATTATGCCCGGCATGAATATTATCGGGCTGTCAACCCTTTTTGATGGGAACAGCGTGTACCAGTTCTCTGCCCAGGCATACCAGGATACCAGGGTGCAGGTGGTTGATGTAAATACTTTCAGGCAACTGATTCGCTCAAATGCTGAGTTTTCATTAAATGTAATCGGATTGCTTGCTGAATACAACACAGTGATTGGTGGCAGGTTCTATTGTCTCACCCAAAAACAAACCTATGGCCGACTTGCTGATGTGTTGCTTTGCCTGGCCAACAGGATTTATAAAACCCGAAAATTCCCGCTTCACCTTTCCCGAAAAGAACTGGCTGAGATTGCCGGTATGTCAGTGGAGAGCGTTGCACGCATCCTCACGCGTTTCAAGGAAGAAGGCCTCATTAACCTCGACTGTAAACACGTTAATATTCTCGATTACAAACGGTTGTTGGAAATCAGCCAGAAAGGATAGCCTGACTTTCATTGCTTTATACCTCACACTGGCTCGTAACTATACTGACCAATAATGGTGTAGTTAAACAGGCAGTCCTCAAAAACCTGACCTGCGCCAATGTTGTGAATCATCAAATAGCGCCTGCCATCGGGTGATTTTTTGTTTGAAACGATGCCAATGTGCAAAATACCGCCACCAAGATTCCAGCAAACAATATGGCCGGGTTTGTAGTCGGTGGCATGCTGTGAAATAGCCAGTTCCCTGCCTTTTCGCTCAAAAAAAGTCATCAGGTTGGGGACGCGGCGATGGTCAATGTTCTTATCGGGTTTGGTAAGTTTCCAGTTCTTTGGGTACAATCTGAAATTGGCCGCTATATCTTTGTGAACCAGCTCCTGCAGGTCAATTCCCATTTTACGGTATGCCCTGATGACAACGTCGGTACAAACGCCTAGGTTGGCCGGAACATCGCCCATGGGATAGGAGATGCGAAAATAGGAGGGATCGTACCTTACATTTACTTTGGTCAACAAAGCTGAAGAATCAGCCAATTGACTTAAAAATGCCGACTGCGGTAGAGCCGGGCCTGAAGCTAGAAAGATTAATAAAGCAATGGCAAAAATCGAGATTCTTCTCATTTGGCCTTCAGTAGTATTTCTTAAACTCTTATAGTAATGCAGAAAAAATCCGTTCATTGCTAAAATAAATTTTGATAGGAGTCAGTAAGTGGAATTTAGTTCGTTAAACAAACCGCTTCAGGCGGATCAGATTTCAAATTACACTCAGCTTTTTTATTAACAAGGGGTTGCAACCCCTTGTTTTCGCCCGGCAAACCTTTGTTCTATTTCGTATTTCTTTCTAAATATTGTTTATTCTCTGTAGTACAATCCATCTGATCTATTCTCAATAGAATCAATTGACACAGAAATTTTCCTGATTTGACTCAGGGTTGAGGCATCATTGATTTTACCAACGGGATATTTCAGAAATTCCTGATCCCAGTAAGGGGTTTTGCTGTAAAACCAGTTGAGCATATTCCGCTGGCTTTTGGCAAATTCGGGATCGTCCATTTTTTTCTGTTCGAATTCTTTTTTGAGTTGCGGGTCTTTTGCAAGCATTTCTCTTGCCATCGTTTCCATCACATAGCTTTCGCTGTATTCTTTTTGCTCAAAAACGGCATTAAAAAATCCCCATTCCACGTAAGATCCGGTTGCGGCAGGTTCAAGAATGCCGGCAATTACTTTGGCTGTCCGCTGATTGGTGTAAATTATTGCAGATCCTTTCGGGAAGAGCCTTGTTTCCTCAATTTCTTCCAATCCTGTGTTTACCATATGACGGCCTTCGTTGGGCAGTTTCCGGAATTCATAATCCCTGAATTTATACGAACCAACCTTTAACTCAAGGGCTTCTGTTAATACATCCATTTTAATGCCGTGCAATTTCATCCGTTCAATCACATTTTGCCACTCAGCCGGAATAATATATGCCTGGGGAAGTTTTATTTTGGCCGATGGAATGCTTTTGTTGAAGAACGGCAGCTTCATTGTCAATGGTTTGGTGTTGTCGTAAATAAACCAGTCGCCGCCTGTGAGGTCGCTTTTGATGGATTTATAATCAAATCCTTCAAAATCAATCATAGTGCTGTCGGTTGTGCTGGTTTCCCAGTTCACCGCGAGCTCCTGCGTCCTGAAGCCGGGCGCGGCGGTGGATTTGTCGGCCATCTCCACTAAGGTTTTCAGGGTTTCGGCCTGATGATTCAGTATGAACAATGTATGCTTTACCATTTGGAAAGTAGCATCCACGCGGGTTTTGTAATCTTTTAACATGTGCGTTTCAATCAACAGTCCGGGCCGGTTTTGAATAGCGGCATAACCCTGCGAAATCATGGGTGGTGAAGCGCCGGTGCGCAGTCCGCTGCGGGGATCGTGCCAGTTGCGGAACTGAACGTAGGGGAAAATGGGGAATCCCGAACTTTTCATCTCTTTGGTGATGCGTGGCTCATAAATATTCTCAAGCCAGCGGGTAATTCCTGAATCGAGGTTGCCAAAGGTTTCAATGGCATAAGTGAGTGAATACTGATAATCAGCGCCATCGGTGGTGTGGATGTCAATAAAAAAGTCGGGTAACCAGGCGGAAAACATGGTGAGCCAGTACTGCATCTCGAGTGCGTCGGCCTTCATAAAGTCACGATTCAGGTTCAGGTTCAGGGCATTGGTGCGCCAGCCCATTTCTTCGGGACCATTCTGGTTAATGCGGTTGTAGGGCCCAAAACGTTCGTGGCCATCCACATTTAGAATGGGGATGAAAAGAATACTCGTTTTCTCAAGCAACTCCTTGCGCTGTCGGTTAATCAGCATATCGCGAAGCAACATTAGCATGGCATCTTTACCATCGGGTTCACCGGGATGGATTCCGGCTTCAATCAAAACAATGACCCTGCCTTTGGCCCGAATGGCTTCCGGCGATGTAAGCCCATCACGGTCAATCACCATCATGGGGATTTCCCTGTCTTGCGGACTGTTCCCCAGATTTATCATGGTTGCCAGAGGGGAAGTAGAGGCCAGTCGGTTGCAAAAGTCAATGGTTTCGGCGTAGGATGGGGTTTTCTTATATTCACTTTGTTCGTAAAAGGTTTGCCAGTTCTGGGCGTCTAGGCTAAGTGAAAGGCCAAATAATATAAACAGAAAGAGTTTATTCATCGGATGGATCATTTTTATGTGGCGCAAATTTACAGAATTGTGCGGGACAAGATTAAGGCTATCCTCAAAAAACATTTTGTTAATTTTAGTTAAATGGCGAAGGATATACGCACAATCTGTGTCTGATGTAAATCAATTGCGCTCTAAATGCGTTTTACAGGATTGATTTACCCCTACATTTGCAAACTTTTTTACAACATTGAACTATGACAAATGAACATTTCCGGCGGTCATCTCTGCTATTACTCGTTTTACTATTTATTTCTCCTCAGTTTATTTTTGCCCAAAGCCGGCCCCAGGGACAAGGTTCGGACGGTCCACGTCCTGCCATTGGCATCCTTAAAGGGAAGGTCATTGATGGCTCCACCAGTCAGCCTATTGAATACAGCACCATTGCCATCCTGAGTGCCCGGGATAGTGCTCTGGCCGGGGGAACGATAACTGATCCCTCTGGCAATTTCAGGGTGGAGCAGGTAAAAGCAGGACGTTACATGGTCAGGGTGCAATATATGGGCTATGAAAACCTTGTGATCAATGATGTATTTTTCAAACCTTCGTCACCCGAGGTTGACCTGGGTACCATAAAGCTGAAGCCGGCTTCCGCTACACTTCAAGGTGTTGAAGTTACGGCTGAGCGCGAAATGATGGTCAGTAACCTCGACAAAAAGATTATAAACGTGGATAAAAGTATTGCTGCAGTGGGTGGCTCGGCTGTTGATGTGATGCAGAATATTCCATCAGTAACTGTTGATGTTGAAGGCAATGTGAGTTTGCGTGGGAGCAGTAATGTTACCATTCTGGTTGACGGAAAACCAACCGGCCTGGCAGAAATCAGCAGCGGCGATCTTTTGCAGCAGATTCCGGCTTCGTCCATCGAAAGCATCGAAGTGGTTACCAACCCTTCAGTCCGGTATGAAGCGGAAGGGACTTCAGGAATTATAAATATTGTCCTCAAAAAACGCAGTTTACAAGGATTAAATGGGTTGGTGTCATTTACAGCCGGGACAGGCGACCGGTATAATACCTCTGTCAATTTGAATTACAGAAAGAACAGGTTCAACGTGTTTGCCGGTTATGACAACCGTCTGGGAACTTTTAAGTCAACCGGTAATACCACCCGAATTACCACCAATGAAGAAATCAGCACACGCTTATTTCAGGATCAGGGGATGAGCCATGGCCGCAATATGCATAACCTGAACACCGGATTTGATTTTCTCCTGAACGATGCAAATACCTTGTCCTTCAATTATCAGTTGCGGAAAATGTCGTTTGGAATGGATGCGGATAATAGGTCCACAACCTATTCCTCCACTGATGATATTGTCAGGGATTTCACGCGCATCAGCGAAAGCGACCGGAACATTAATTCCAATAATTATACTTTTTCATATAAACGTAATTATCAAACCAAAGGCAAAGAACTGACTGCCGATTTTATGATTGTTGATAACTCTATGGATGGTAATCAGGATATCCGACAGGTTGAATTTACGCCGGGGTTTGACCCGGATTTCCCATTGCTCCAACAATCCAACTCTGAAAATACCAACAGGATGTATATGGCTCAGGCCAATTATGCGGTACCATTTTTAAATGGCGGGCGCATTGAAACCGGGTTTAAGAGCACCATCACCGATCTTACCATGCGAAACAGTCTTCAGGACTACAGCTACCTTGAAGGCGACTGGATAAAAAATGAAGATGCTGCCAATAATTTCGACTATTTCGAACAACTTCACGCGGTATATGGAATTTATTCTACCTCCTTCAATAAAATTAAGGTTCAGGCGGGATTACGTGCTGAGCAACTGATCTCGGAAAGTGACATTATTCAGGCCGATGATAAGTTTGACCTTTCTTACCTGAGTTTATTCCCATCGGTGCACACGGTTTACGAATTAAGCAAAACACAGCAAATGTCGCTAAGCTATAGCCGCAGAATCCGCCGCCCGCAAAACCGGCAGCTTAATCCCTATGTTGATTATTCCGACTCGCTGAACATCCGTTATGGCAATCCAAAGCTTAAGCCTGAATTTATCAACTCCTTCGAGTTGGGATGGTCGAATTACTGGGGTAAAAATTCAGTGAATTCCACTGTTTTCTATCGTTACACCACCGGAGTAATTGACCGCATTGTTTTCCTGCTCGACGGTGGGGTAACGGCCACCACATACGAAAATCTTACCAGCAGCAAGGCTTATGGCATCGAAATGATTGGCAACAAGGAATTTGCAACATGGTTTAAGACAAATGCGAATGTTTCCATATACAGAAGCATAATAGATGGAAGTGAAGTAACCGGGCTTGAAAAAGCGGAAGGCAATATGTGGACCGCCAAGTTAAACCTCACCTTTGTGCCATTTAAGAATGCTTCGTTGATGCTTGCTGGTAATTACCGGTCGCCCGAGATTGAGGCCCAGGAGCGCGACGAGGAAGTTTACTTTGCAGATGTGGCATTTCGTTATGACTTCTGGAAAAATAATGCCTCGGTAAGCCTGAGGGTGAGCGATGTGTTTGATTCGAGGCGTTTTGACAGTAAAACCTGGGGCGAGAACTTTACCATACAATCAAGCCGACGAATGGAAACCAGGGTAGCCTATCTGGGTTTTTCTTACAAAATCAACAATTATAAACGTCAGCGAGAAAAAGACCGTAATCAGGATAACGGGGATATGGAAATGGATGAGTTTTAAGCTGAAGCATTAAGTTCATTGAGTTATCGATTATTCCTTTCGCCCGCAGCAATGGATTGTATTTGTTTTAATGCACATCTGTTGCAAAGTCTTTAAAGGGCTGAATATTATTTTGATGTGCTGGTACTTTTAGCGCTTATTATTCGCCCCTTTCAGGGACGCCATTTCATCTATGCATCTGTATCCCGTGGGTTTCACTTCGATACACCCACGGTTATTTAAAATTCGCCCCCTTCGGGGACTCAGTTAGAGCGCCAAAGGTGCTCAATAACAATAAACGTGGGTGGAGTGAAACGGAACCCACGGAATGATGAGCAGATAATTACTACAGCCCTGAAAGGGTTGAACCTTTTCTTCCGTCCCTTCTATTCCAAGAATCTATGCCTTACAAAACTTTTATTCAACTCGGCGAATTTAATCCCAACACATCAAAATAAAATGTAGCCCTTTAAAGTATTCAAGAAATGCTATTGCCCTAAGCTAAATAGCTTATATTTGAATATTATTTCACGTTTGATCATGCGTAGCAAACTGCTTATATTTATTCTATTGATTCTTAGTATAAATCTCTATGCTAATAATTCAGGGTTCCGTCACTTTTCGGTAAACGAGGGGCTGCCCAGTTCCGAGGTTTATCATATGATCCAGGATTCAAAAGGCTATATTTGGATAGCTACGAATATGGGTGTAAGTCGGTTTGATGGTGAGAAGTTTGAAAATTTTGATAAGGAAGACGGGCTGTCTGAAAACACTATTTTTGAAGTTTATGAAGATGAAACCGGCAGGGTTTGGTTTGTTGGATTTCCGTTTCAGTTGTCTTATTTTAGTAATGATTCCATTGTTCAGTATAAATACAATAGTGTTTTGCGGTCGGTTGCAGGAAAAGGTGCTGTTCCTATAAAAAAGTCATTCAGGACAGACAAAAACAATAACGTTTATTTTAGTTTTATCAGTGACAGTAAAATATATCGTATTGATAGAGGAGGAGAATTGACAGCTCTGTATGATTTATCATCATCTTCAATCAATACTATGATCGTTTCGGTGGATGAACAGTTATTGCTTTGCAGTAAAGGGGAAAATAATGAACCCATAAAATTAGTAATAGACTTCTTTGATTCAAATAATGTCATTACAATTGATAAATCTGACAAATATTCACATAGTCAAATTATGGCACAACGCCTTCCAGGCAAAGGAATAATTTTCGCCAAATATGACAGAATAACCCTAGTCCTGGCAGAAGGCAATTATCAGACACGGATTCTTAAGGACAGGGTAATATGGATAAATGTTGATAAGCAAGGGTTTTTATGGGTCGGGATGGCAAATGGTGGCGTTGAAAAGTTTAATATTAATTTATTGCATAAAAGAGCTGAATTAACATATCTCGACAGTCTGTCTGTAACATCGGTACTTAATGATAACGAAGGGGGAAAATGGTTTTCAACTCTCGAAAACGGCATATTTTATCTCCCGACTGAAGGTATTTATTCTTTATCAAGATCATATCTAAATGGAGATTATGTTAAGGATGTTCAATACTTTAATGGGATACTCTATGCAGGGTTGTTGAACAAGCGTTTCGGATATATTGAAAATGGGAAAGTGCATGATGTAGTCCCTTTTGATAAGGATCTAGTAACAGTAAATCTATTAAGAGCCTATAAAGAAGAAATCTTATGGATAGTTACTGAAGATTACTTGTATTCATATGATAAGCAGCATTTCCAAAAGTTTACCAATGAATACAAGAATAAAGGTATTCCAATTAATATTAGCCGATTCATTTTCAGTACAAAGGATATTTACCCAATAAGTGCTACTGAAGTTTTATTGGCAGAGTCAAATGGGCTGTCTATTTTAAAGGATGGGCACGTTGTATATAATTCTTATAAGGATGACAATATTGAGCTTAGGATCGAAGCCATTGAAAGGGAGTCAGACAGCTCATTTTTATTAGGGACTTTTAATGGTTTATGGACTTTTTGTAATAAAAGATTTGAATACCTGGGTATTAATAACCCGATGTTAAAAGAGCGGATTACGAATATTGTTGTGTATAACGACAATGGAGAGTATGTGCTGGGAACAAAAGGTTCGGGCCTGATTGTAAAGAATAATGATTCCATCTTTCAGCTAACACGATCAAATGGGTTGTCATCAAATTCCATTACTTCCATGTTGTTATCCGGGCATGAATTATGGGTTGGTACAAATAACGGGCTCAATTTGATTGATATCAGGGAACTTGGCAAAGTTAACCCAAGGATTGTTGTTATGAAAAAAGAGCATGGGATTATTTCCAATGAAATTACTCAACTCAAAGGCAATGATGCGCAAATTTATATTGTAACACCTGCCGGGCTAACCATTTTTGATCGCGATAAATACCAGCCTGTCAAATACAACCCACCTATTTATGTAACCGGATTGAGCATAATGAACCGGGATACCATTTCATCTGATGGATATCGCCTGGCTCACGATCAAAATTTCATTGTTATTTCATACACTGGTATTTCCTACCGGGACGGAGGGAACCTTCGCTATAAATACCGGCTGAAGGGACTAGATAACCAATGGGTACAGACTGATAATCCAGAGGTTGAATATGCTTTTTTGCCCCCTGGCAAATATAAGTTTGAAGTAATTGCCATCAATTCGGATGGACAGGAAAGTCTTACGCCTGCTACCCTGCAATTTGTCATTTTGCCACCCTTCTGGGAAAAATGGTGGTTTATCCTTTTGGTAATTCTTTTCATTGGCGTTTCATTCTTTTATCTTTATTCGCGTCGGTTACGCACCATCAGGAAAGAGCATAACCTGCAAAGTGACCTTAACTGGTTCAGGCAACAGGCGCTTTCCCGTCAAATGGATCCGCATTTTGTTTTCAATACACTGAATAGCATACAATCCTATATTATAAAAAACGACCGCCTGGCATCATCGCAATACTTGTCAAAATTCGCACGCCTGATGCGGTTAATTCTCAATAACTCACAGAAACATGCGGTTCCATTAAGTGATGAAATAGCAGCTTTAAGCCTATACATGGAGTTGGAATCATTGCGGTTCCAACATAAATTTGAGTTTAGTATAACTACAGATGTATCAGTGGATACTGAAAACTGCTATATTCCCGCTTTTTTAATACAGCCATTTGTTGAAAATGCCATTTGGCATGGAATTATGGGACTGAAAACCACTGGTGTAATTAAAATCAATTTTACGATGGAAGAAGGACAATTATTATGTGTTATTGAAGACAATGGCGTGGGCCGCAGAAAATCGATGGAGATAAAGGGGGAGTCGGAGTTGAAAAAGAAGTCCCTCGGCATCTCCTTAGTTAAGTCGAGGCTCAATTTATTAAATAATTACTATGGTGTAAATATGTTTGTCAATTTCACAGATTTATACCATGAAGATCAAAGCCCTGCAGGTACGCGGGTATCCATCAACCTGCCCATTATTAGCTGAGTGGGGGAAAGGCGTTTTTTTTAAGGATTAAACATTCAGTTGTTCCCCTTCCGATTTTGCAATTACGGCTGCAGCACAGGTATCGCCATAAACATTTACTGCCGTGCGAAACATATCAAGTATCCGGTCAACGGCCAAAACAAGTCCAATGCCTTCCATAGGAAGTCCGACAGCCTTAAGCACAATGGCCATCATTACTAATCCTGCCATCGGAATGCCAGCAGAACCAACTGCTGCCAGCAATGCGGTGAGCACAACAACCAATTGTTGTCCCAGGCTCAGGTCAATGCCGTAGGCTTGTGCAATAAACATAACGGCAATGCACTCATAAAGCGCTGTTCCATTCATATTAATGGTTGCTCCCAGTGGAAGGGTAAAGCTTGATATCCGTGCCGAAACACCATCTTTATGTTCAACGGCTTCCATGGTTAGCGGCAGGGTTGCACTCGATGAAGAGGTAGAAAAGGCCGTGAGCAAGGGTGTTGACATGTTTTTGAAATGTTTTATGGGATTTATTCCCGACAATAGCCAGATGACAAGGTGCAGGGTAAACATACTATGAATAAGCAATGCAGCCATCACCGTGAGCATGTAAATGCCCATTCGTGAGAAAATCTGTGCCAATCCACCAGAATCACCTGCATAACGTGAAATTACCGTTGCAATAATCGCAAATACCCCCAATGGAGTGAGCTTAATGACTGCCATGGTAATTTTCATCATCACTTCAAAAACGGAATCAAAAAAGCCATGAATAACTTTCTGATGACGATCTGGCGTCAGATTGGTGAAAAATCCGAATACCATTGAAAAGAAAATAATCGGAAGCATGGCGCCTTCCGAAAGTGATTTGAAAATGTTCTCAGGAATGGCATCCATGAGCAGTTGACCAATGGACTGTTCGGCTGCGGGAAGGGAATCCACAGTTTCGGCAAAGGAAAGATCAGCACCCATGCCCGGTTTTATCATATTCACCAGAAATAATCCCAGAAGGATTGCCAAAAGGCTTGTACCCATGTAAAAACCAATGGTTTTTAATCCAAGCCTCCCAAGGTTTTCAGGACTGCCAATGCCTGCAATGCCGGTAATGATGGAACTTACAATCAGCGGAATAATGACCATTTTCAGCAATTTCAGAAACAGGTCGCCCATCCAGCCAATCCACACTACCTGCCCCGAAAAATAAACGCCAAAAAGGGTGCCCGCAATCAAGGCAATCAGGATTTGCCAGTGCATTTCCGGTTTTCTGATTTTAAACTTCATCTTTCGGTTGCATTTTAGAATATTCCTTTTATTTTATGCAAACATACGCAGATCAGATGATTTCACTGGTGTCCATAGGTTGGTTTTTTTGTTTACTTTACAATAATTCTTGTTTATTAAACTAAGCTACTATGGACTCGTATTAGGATTATCCTCAAATTCGTATTTATTCCTCAGTGAAAAAGGAAAATTTTATGTAAATTTGAAAAGAAAAACTTCATTTGATGAGAAAACAGTTTTTAATTGCTTCAATTTTGATATGCTCAATGGCGGTTCATGCACAGCATCTCAATGTTCTGATGGGAGCACTTCATTATCCGAATGAACCTTCCATCATGATCAATCCCCAAAATACCAATCAAATATTGGCTGGGGCAAATACAACCAATTATTATTACTCTTCTGATGGCGGTTTTTCATGGGAAAATAAAGATCTGATTTCACCCCAACTCGGTGTTTGGGGCGATCCCTGTATTATCGTGGACACCGTCGGAAGTTTTTACTTTTTACATCTTTCCAACCCAACCAATGGTAGCTGGATTGACCGGATTGTGTGCCAGCGTACCGACGATTTTACAACCAATTGGACGGCCGGTTCCGGTATTGGCCTCAACGGCACAAAAGCGCAGGATAAAGAGTGGGCCGTGGTTGACCCTGCAAACAACCATATTTATGTAACATGGACTCAATTTGATGAATATGGGAGTGAAAGTCCAAACGATAGCTCCATAATAAGGTTTTCAAAATCAATGGATCAGGGCGAAACCTGGAGCGAGCCGGTGCGCCTCAGTAAAACTGCCGGCGATTGTATTGATAGCGACAATACGGTTGAGGGAGCTGTGCCGGCCGTAGGGCCAAATGGAGAAATATATGTTGCCTGGGCCGGACCGGAAGGTATTGTGTTCGATCGATCTCTGGATGGTGGTGAAACCTGGCTCGACGATGACAGGCTATTAAGTGATTTCCCCGGAGGATGGGATTTTGCTATCCCTGGCATTATGCGCAGCAATGGATTCCCGGTAACGGTTTGTGATCTCAGCAATGGGCCAAACCGCGGTGCCATATACATCAATTGGTCCGATCAACGCAATGGGCCGGATGATACTGATGTTTGGATGATTAAATCAACCGATGGAGGGGAAACCTGGAGTGAGCGGAAAAGGGTAAATGATGATGCGCCTGGAAAGCAACAGTTTTTTAACTGGATGTGTGTAGATCAGGCTACAGGGAAACTTTGGTGTATTTTTTACGATCGCAGGAATTACAATGATACCCAGACGGATGTTTATATGGCGATGTCGAATGATGGAGGTGAGACGTTTACCAATTTTAAGGTAAGCGAGTCCCCTTTTATTCCATCTTCCTGGACATTCTTTGGGGATTACAGCAATATTTCAGCTTATAACGATGTTGTGCGGCCCATTTGGACAAGACTTCATAACAATCAGTTGGGAATTTACACGGCGATTGTGGATATTGAATCGGTAGGATTGCCTGATTTATCTTCAGACCAGCCCTCTGCAGTTATACATTCCTGGCCAAATCCTTTTTCGCAAACGGCTGTTTTTTCTTATAAACTTAGGCGGGCTGGCAATGTAAGTCTCTCATTGCTAGATATAACCGGCCGTACTGTGGCTGTTTTTGTTGACAATCAGTTGATCCAGGCAGGGAAATATGTGCAGCAGCTCGATGGCAAAGCAATGCAACTCGATGCCGGAGTGTATTTTTTTGAACTGTTGACTCCGGCAGGAAAACAGTGCCAAAAGGTGGTTTATTCACCCTGAGGATGTTGGGAGGATAAACCTGTATCTTACCCAAACAGTTTTTTTTATAAATTTGTACCCTTTAATTAATAGTTGTCTCACACAAAAGATTTTGGATGGACGAAAACCTTCGAAGTATCCTTTCCGGTGCCAGGGAATTTATTCAGAAGTCAGGTATCCGGAAGTTGAAAACTTCCAACCTTGCCGAACATCTTGGACTGCCGGAAAGCAACCTCCGGTCCTGGTTTCCTTCCGAAGCCTCACTTGTAGAAAAAGTGCTTGAATACGAGCGCAATTCCTTTAAATCCATCTTTGACGAAAATAATTTCGAGGATACCAATGCCATCGAGATACTGATGATCGTAAGCCAGGCAATGAGTACGCGTTTTCTCGAACTTACACCATCGGTAACTTCCGATCTTGAATCCTTATATCCTGTGGTCTATCATCAACACATTGAACAGCGCATTGATTTTATCTTCATGAAAATGAAAATAAACATCGAAAAAGGCATCAGGCAGGGTATTTATCGCGAAGACCTCAGCATTGAGTTACTTGCGCGATTGTATATCAGCCGCCTCATCGACCTTCACAATGCAGCTTTTTTTCCGCCTGAAAAGTTCTCTTTTAAAGTTCTTTATGAAGTGATGATTGATAATTTCATTCGTGGCATTGCCAACGACGAGGGATTGAAACATTACAAAAAGCTCAGGAAATCATACAAAATGTATTAGCGTCTTATGTGGCAATGTGTTGTTGAACTTTTCCAGTTCAATGGTTGTTCTAATTCCTCTCCCTTAAATTTATGGTTTTGAATGATTTCTGGAAGGATCTTCCCGCTTCTTTTTTTGCGCTGGCCCCAATGGAGGATGTTACCGATACGGTTTTCCGGGAACTTGTTTTATCGGCTTCCTATCCGGGAAACCTGAATGTTTTGTTTACGGAATTTACATCTGTGGAAGGATTGTGCCATCCCAAAGGCAGGGAAGCGGTTATTCACCGACTTCGGATTAATGTATCCGAGCGCCAATTTCTTAACCAACATAAGTCTAAACTTGTGGCTCAAATCTGGGGATCAAGCCCCGAAAAGTATTACGAAGCCTCGCGGTATATTGCTGAAACCTTTGAATTTGACGGCATCGACATCAATATGGGATGTCCGGTGGCTAAAATCGTTAAGCAGGGTGCATGTTCCGCGCTTATTGGTCAGTATGAACTTGTAAATGAGATTATTGAAGCTGTGCGCGAAGGCTCTGGATTACCAGTAAGCGTGAAAACACGCACAGGAATCAGGGAGCACCAGACTACGGAATGGTTGTCCCACTTACTTAAAAGCGGTGTTTCGGCCATCACACTACATGCGCGCACTCAGCGCATGATGTCGGAAAAACCTGCTGAGTGGGAGCAGGTTAAGCTGGCTGTTGAAGCACGCAATCAAATCAATCCTCAGGCAAAAATCATTGGCAACGGTGATGTTGAAAGCCTGTTGCATGGACAAATATTAATGGAGCACACAGGTGCCGACGGTGTAATGGTTGGTAGGGGGATTTTTAGCAATCCCTGGTTTTTTGCCGATGATAATGCACCTAGAAGTGTTGAAGAAAAACTGAGACTTTTGGAAAAACACATCTCCAATTTTGCTTCAACATGGGGCAGTACAAGAAATTTTAGCCTGTTGAAACGTTTTTTTAAGATTTATATCAATGAATTTGAAGGTGCCGCTGCTTTGCGGGGGCAACTGATGGAGGCACATGATTATGATGAAGCCCTGGGAATAGTGACCAGATTCCGGCAAACGGCCTCATTGCCTTAAAATCACTTCACCATTCGGTTTATACATATTTAATTGCCTTTACTGGATTGGCCGTTGCCGCGCGTAATAAGAAGTAACTCACCGAAGTCAGGGTAACCACCAGAGAGAGTAAGTCAATTTCGGGAAATGGCTACTTCTTCTGATTTATCAGGTTATTAAATGTGTATTTAATGATAATCAGTTTTCTGTTATTTTATGCATCATGTCAGGTATGTAATGCGCACACAGTTAGTAAAATAAATATATTGTATCGTGCCTACAAATCCTAATTTGTCCACTTTTGTTATAACTGATGTACGATGGTGGACACAACTGCCTGAAAATGTGGCAGTATTTTCACCTGCTGCATGGTTTTTGAAGTGTCATGGTTTAAGAAATTATCATATGAATTATCGCGAAATAAAAGAATGGAACGACAGAATTGATGAATTGTTGAAACAGCAACGAGTTGTTGATGCATTCGATAAGATATCATCTATAAAACTGGTTAAGGAAAATACAAGCTATCTGGCAAGGGTTGAGGAATTACGCTCAACCTATAGCGCCATGCTGGGTTATACTATACGAGATGTGCCTGATCCACAGCGTGGTGAAGTTTATAATCGCCTGCTGGTTGCTATTTATGAATTGTCCGATAATATTCGGGTAGCTCTTTTCAAAAAATCTGGAATGAGGCTAATGTCCATCAAAGATGATCTTGAGCGCGAAATGCGTAACGAGAATGAAGACATGGCCGAAAGTCTTATGAGCCTTTCATTTGATCATGAATTGGATGAAATGCTGCGTAGTACCGTGCTGTTTGACGATGAAACCGAAAGTGAAACGGCCGTTCAGCACCGCAAGGCCATCCTCAGGGCATTTAAGTTGCTTTGGCTAAGCGATAAACTTGCCGAAGATGATGCAACCCAGGTGTCAAGGATTTTTGAAAGTCAGTCCATTCCCTGGTACGAAAAAGCCATGATGGTAAGTGCCCTCACCCTTGGCTTGCTGCAATGTTTCGATCAACGGAAGTTTGCCTTGCTTATTGATTTATATAACACTGATGATCCACGGATTTCACAACGTGCACTGGTAGGAATGATCATCTCTTTGATGCTTTACAATAACCGAATCCTTTTGTATCCTGCCATTATGGAAAGATTACTCCTGTTTAAGGATAATGAAAGGTTTGCAGCAGAAGTTGAATCGGTTGTTATTCAGTTGATTCGATCCAGAGACACTGAAAAGATTACCCGGAAATTCAGGGATGAAATTGTGCCGGATGTAATCCGGTTTAATGAAGAACTCAGCGAAAAACTGAACCTCGACAAGTTGATGTCGCCCGATGAGTTTGAAGATAAAAATCCCGATTGGGAAAAGTATTTCGACAATCAGCCCGGTTTGGTAAGAAAACTCGAAGAGTTGACCAATATGCAACTGGAAGGGGCGGATGTTTTTCTGGGTGCTTTTTCAATGCTTAAATCTTTTAGTTTTTTTAATGAGTTGCCCAACTGGTTAATGCCTTTTTACAAGGAGCATTATGCCGTGGTAAACGCTTTACGCAACGAAAAAGAAGAATTTGGGAAGGTGCTTGGTGAGGCCATCGAAAAGTCCGTCTATATGTGCAATTCAGATAAATTTTCCTTTATTCTGAACATGTCTAACCTGCCTGAAGCCCAAAAAAACATGATGGGTCAGATGTTTGGTGCCGAGATGGAGCAGTTTGAAGAGTTGATGGGCGAGGAAATGAGTAATCCGCAATTGCACAATAAGCGCATTGTTATACAATACATTCAGGATTTATACCGCTTCTTTAAACTTCATCCGCTAAGGCACGAAATCGGGGATGTTTTTTTACAACCCCTTGAAGCATACAATTCACTCCTGTATAACCTGTTGATCAATGACCCAAAATACCTCAAAACTATCGCTTCCTTCTATTTTGACAATGACCACTATAATGAAGCCCTGCGCATTTATCAATATCTTGAGAATCAGGGTGAGAACTATGCTGAATTGTATGAAAAATCAGGATATTGCCATCAGCAAAAAGGCAATTTCAAGGAGGCAATTTCTCATTATCAGAAGGCAGATTTGTTTGATACAAACCGTACCTGGCTGCTGGGGAAAATTGCCCAATGCCATCTTAATCTAAACAATACCCGCGAGGCGTTGAATACTTATCTGGAGCAATCTGTTGCTGATCCTGATAATCTGAAAACGGCTGCGGCCATTGGAAGCTGTTATCTTAATCTGGATGAGCCTGAGCAGGCCCTTGAATACTTTTACAGGATAGAATTTGCCGATCAGGGTTCAGTAAAAGCTTTGCGACCGGTGGCCTGGTGTTTGCTTATCCTCGGCCGGACCGAAGAGGCCGCACCCTATTACCAGCAATTGCTTTCCCTTGAGCCCAATGCCTATGATTATATGAATGCTGGGCACCTGGCTTTTTCGTTGGGAGACAAGCAGCAGGCATCAGAACATTATCTTCAAAGTATCCGTGAAAGGAGAGGGGAGGTTAAGTCATTTTTAAGGGGGTTTGTTGCTGATCGGAAATACCTGATTGGTAACGGGGTGCAGCAGAGTGACTTGTCCCTGATGATGGATTATGTTCGGATAAAATTCGCGGGATCTGCGCATTGAATTAATCAAAGGTTAGCCGGAAAGTGCATTATAAGAGAAGCCTTACTGAAATTCTTCTTAATTTTGTATCCATTCAATAAATTCTAAAAACCATGATCATTTACCACAACCCCAAATGTCGTAAATCGCGGGCTGGTCTTGAATACGTGAAGGCCAAAGATCCGGCGGTGGAGGTAAAAGAATACATTCGTGAAGGCATTGCTCCCGATGAAATCCGTGAAATTGTAAAAATGCTTGGCATACCGGTAACTGAACTGGTGCGCGCCCAGGAAGATTATTTCAAGGAAAACCTGAAGGGGAAGGTTTTTACGGATGAGGAATGGTTCACCATCCTTTCGGAGAATCCAAAGCTTATCCGTCGCCCGATTGTGGTGCGTGATGGCAAAGCCGCGCTGGCCGATCCTCCTGAAAAGGCAGATAAAGTCTTAAAATAAATCGTATTTCAAAAATAACTTAGTGCAACTTTGAGCCTTAGTGGCATAAAAACACTTATAAATATGAAAACAAGAACAGAACATGACACCATGGGAAACGTTGAGGTTCCAGCCGATAAGTATTGGGGCGCACAAACTCAACGTTCATTGCAAAACTTTAAAATCGGAGATGGCACCATGCCCATCGAAATCATTCGGGCATTTGCAATTTTGAAAAAGGCCGCCGCTTTCACCAATCGCGATCTGGGCGTGCTTTCTGCCGAAAAGGCTGATTTGATTGGTAAAGTTTGTGATGAAATCCTTGCCGGGAAGTTAGATGATCAGTTTCCACTGGTGGTTTGGCAAACAGGTTCAGGCACCCAATCGAACATGAACGTGAATGAGGTGGTATCCAACCGCGCCCACGTTTTAGCCGGTGGCACACTTGGTGAAGGTAAAAGCCCGGTGCATCCCAATGATGATGTGAACAAGTCGCAATCATCCAACGACACTTTCCCAACGGCCATGAGCATTGCCGCTTATAAAATGGTGGTTGAAGTAACCATTCCCGGCGTTCAGAAACTACGTGACACGCTCCACGCCAAGGCGGAAGCTTTTAAAAATATCGTAAAAATCGGACGCACTCACCTGATGGATGCCACACCGCTTACGCTTGGACAGGAATTCTCAGGATATGTTTCACAACTTGACCATGGCATCAGGGCACTTAAAAATACGCTTCCTCACCTTTCCGAATTGGCTTTGGGTGGAACAGCCGTTGGTACTGGTATCAACACGCCCAAAGGTTATTCCGAAAAAGTAGCTGACAAAATCGCTGAATTATCAGGATTCCCGTTTGTGACAGCTCCCAATAAATTTGAATCGTTGGCGGCCCATGATGCCATGGTTGAAACATCCGGTGCATTGAAAACCTTAGCCGTTAGTCTGATGAAAATCGGTAACGATACTCGTTTGCTTGGTTCCGGCCCACGTTGTGGCATTGGCGAAATTTCACTTCCGGCTAATGAGCCAGGGTCTTCAATTATGCCTGGAAAAGTAAATCCAACTCAAAACGAAGCACTTACCATGGTTTGTGCACAGGTTATGGGTTGTGATGCGGCCATTACGGTAGGCGCTATGCAGGGCCACTTCCAGTTGAATGTATTTAAACCAGTCATTATTTACAACCTGCTGATGGCTGCACGATTACTGGGCGATGCCTGTGTTTCATTCAACGACAATTGTGCTATTGGTATTGAAGCCAACGAACCGTTTATCAAGCGCAACCTTGAAAATTCGTTGATGCTGGTTACTGCCCTCAATACGCATATCGGTTATGAAAATGCGGCAAAAATCGCAAAAAAAGCACATGCCGAGGGAACTACTTTGCGAGAAGCTGCTGTTGAACTTGGCCTGCTGACCAGCGAGCAGTTTGATGAGTGGGTGGATCCTTCTAAGATGATTTAGCGATTTAGTAGGACGAGAAGTTTGAGTAGACAAGGAGACAAGGGGCACTTCGATAAACACTCAGTGACCAATGAGGGGACAAGGAGAGAATTCTCTAGAGACCAGCGGATTCCAAAAATTATCTGTATAAGCCCTGACTTCCCCAAATATTTACTTCAAGTCTTTAGAAAGAGTATCCTTTAAAAAAACGCTTCCGAGAGGAGGCGTTTTTTAATTTCAATATGTCCTTAGGTTAATCCTTAGCTTTTATCTACCGCCAATGCCAGGTTTCGAGGTTAAAGAACTGAGTGCAGGTTGGCGGCTTAGAAATTAGATTTTAGAAATTAGTAATTAGGTTTTTTGGAACTTTCTTCATCCCTTTCATCCTCCACACATAATGATACTCTACCAGCAGTCCGTTGCGGTAAACGGGGATAGTGTCCGGTGGTTCGATGGTTGTAAAGTAGTCGCTGTATTGTCCGTTTGGGTCGGTAAAATCATAGCTTGAAGAGAAGTAGTATGCATCTATTCCCAAATGGAAGCCGCCACGGTATTGGGTAATCCAGGCATATTTGTGGGTGCGTTCGAGGTCAGCAAGGGTAAGGAGTTTAATGCCGAGCGGACGGGCCACGTAATAATCGAGGTTGGCAGCGGGGAACCATCGTTGCTGAATGATTACAGCATCCTTACGCATACGACCTGAAGCAGTGTCCTGCTCATAAACGGGCTTAAAGCCATCTTGCAACTGCTCCCAACCGTACATATCCAGGGTAATGTCTTTGCTGCCCAGACGTTTACCGGTCTCTGGATTTATGCCCATATTCAGGAACCAACCCTGACTGAATTGCAGTAAAGCGACCGTAAGGAGCAAGGCCAACAAGCCAAGTGCGATTTTAATTACTAAAGGAAACAGTTTACCATCCCGGCCCTTGAAGGTTAAATCGCGAATATAAATTGCCGCCAACGGAATAAGTGTAATATAAGCCGGACCAGTCCAGTGTGGCAGGGTGCGGCGGAACAGGGAGAAGCCAAGAAAAAGCAAAATTACCGGCAGGGCAGTGGTTAGCAATAACCTGATTTCAGGTTTGCTTTCGCGGAAGCGTCCCTTCCAAAAAGCGATCAGACCGGCTATTATCAACCCAAAAACAAAAGGATTGTTGTAAATAATCTGCCCGCCCATCTCAATACCAAACAGGTCAGGACGAAGTCGGATTTGTAATACCTCTACACGCTCGGAGTGAAAGCTAAAACTGATAAAATCGTAACGGATATTCCAAATGATAACCGGCAGAAACAGCAGGAAGGCAATTAAAATTGCGGTGTAGGTTTGCCATTTATTTAGCCACTTTCTGTCAAAGAGCATTACATAAAGGCCTAATCCGGAAAACAGGAAAACTGAAGTGTATTTGGATAGCAGCGCCAAACCGGCAGTTATTCCGGCAAGTAACATAAATTTTCCACCCACTTGGCTGTCAGGTCCCGCTTTTACCAAACGGATCATCAGATAAATACTACTCAGCCAGAAAAGCGTTTGCGGCGCATCGGGCATCATAAAAGTACCGGCAATGATAAAGCAATAGATGGATGAAGTGTAGAGCAGGGCAGCATACCAGCCGGTAAGTGCATCTTTTAGCTGTTTTCCAATCAGGTAAATAAGCCAGGTATTCAGGGTGCCGGCTACAACGGCTCCGAGGCGGATAAAACCTTCGCTTTCGAAGAGCAGATTCAGGCTAAACAACTGAATAAACCAGCCCACCATTGGCGGATGGTCAAAATGGCTGAGGTCGGGATAAAGTGCGTAATTGATGTAATAGACCTCATCATTACCCAGTTCAATGAATGCAGCCAGAAACAGACGGATTGCTGCTGAAACAATCAGCAACAAAGCCAGACGGTGTTTTCGAAAAAAAGCAGCGTTCATCTAAATGGGAATAGAACTGCGAAAGTACGAAAAGATGAGGAAGGATAGAGTGAAGAAATGAGGGAGTAGATGCAATGCAAAATTAGGTAAAACGCTGGTTAAGATTTAATACAGGTTAAGCCAAATGCAGACTAACATGAAATTTTCATGGCATTGTACAAATAAGCATTAATTCATGTAAGTTTGTAGTAATGAAAAAGGGTTTGCTATATATTGTCTTTGCCTTTTTTGCTTTGATGCTTGTTTCTTTAGGAGATGCAGACGGAGTGCAAAATGTTAATGACGTGTCTGACTGCCAGGTGATTGATATTGGCATGATGAATGGCGAAGTCCCTATTATTAGTTTCTCACTGAAAAGGGTATTGCCTGAAGTGACTTACTTTCAGCCAGTGAAGGAACGGTTTGTTGAAAGTGCGTATAAATGTCGCTTAAAGTCTGCCGAAAGGGACTGTAAATTATATAAACCTGAGCTGCCCGGGGTAATTCCGGCACCCAGAATCCCTGGCTTATCCATCCTTCACCCATCTGATAAAGACGATCTTCCTAACCTCCTTTCCTGAATAATGCGAGTGGTCATTCCTGACTGTTCTATCTCATTTTCCATTGAGTATTAATTCATTAAAGCCAAAGGTTATGATTTGTCATTATGCAAAATCGTTTCTGATCAGTGCAAAAAAGAATCGTTTCTTTTATTCCATTAATCTGATTGGATTTTTTACCGGATTTCTTTTGCTTGCCATTATTTTTACTTTTGTTTACCAGGAATTCAGTTTCGATCGTTTTCATAGAAACGCCAACAATATTTACCGGATTCATTCGGGTGGCTATGGTGTCACACCTTTATGCTTTGCCGAAAAGCTAAACAATCAAATTCCTGAAATATCGGCCAGTGTCAGGTTTAGTAAAAGCAGTCTGACAGTTATAAAGGAGTCTGAAAAGATTGAAATAAAAAACACCTATTATACGGATCCCGACATTTTCAACATTTTTTCATTCAGGCTTTTGCACGGAAATGCTTCTGATGCGTTTAAAGAGCCTTTCTCCATAGTCATTAGCCGGTCAACGTCAATTCAATTGTTTGCACGGGATGATGCATCGGGGCAGACGATTCGTGATAAAGATGGTACAACCTATACCATTACCGGAATCATGGAGGATATTCCTTTCAATTCTCACATTCAATCGAATGCTTTTATTTCTCTTGAAACACTTCGGCATTCCGCCGATAGCAATATGTTTGATTGTGGGTCATGGGGTAATCTGACTTACGTTTACTTATCCGACAAGGCGAATAGTAAGGAAACGGAAGTGAAAATTAATACCATCCTTAAAGAGGTGAGAATGGGCCCTGTTGATAACAAGTTGGTGCTGAAGCTCCAACCCCTGACCGAAATATACTTTGATGGAGCGCAAAACAAATTCGATGGCTCACAGCATGGAAACCGGCAGGTCGTTTTGGTATATTCCGCAATTTCCATTCTGATACTTTTAATTGTGATCATCAACTTCATTAACCTTTCATTGTCCATCGCGGCAAGCAGAACAAAGGAGATTGCAATCAGGAAGATAAATGGTGCGACCAAACCTCAGATTGTCAGTCAAATCTTGTTCGAGACATTTGCATTTGTTCTGATATCGTATGTCGTGGTTTTATTGCTAATGGAATTGATGTTGCCGGAATTAAGTTCCCTGCTGAATCTGACAATTTCTCAATCCTTTGCAAGATCAGAATTATACCTGTATTATTTTTTTGGAATGGTTGGTGTCGGTTTTGTCGCAGGTATAATTCCGGGCGTTTCGCTTTCAAAAATAAATGCAATTAAGGCGTTGAAAAATGAATCGGTTCTGAGCTCGCGTGGATACCTGAGAAGTATTTTGCTTGTATTTCAATTGGTTATAGTAGCGGTTTTGCTGAATACCACTTTTATTATGAATAGTCAGATTAGTTATCTACTTCATAAAAAACTGGGCTATAATTATGAACAGGTAATTTATTTCAACCTGGATAAGGATTTACTTGCCAGCAAAGAAATGTTGAAAAACAGCCTTTTGAAAAACCCGAAAATTCAGTTTGTGTCTTTTTCATCGGGCTTGATTGGCGGCGAATTTACAAAAGCATTTATTAAGGCTGGATCGGATGAAATACTTTGTAATTTCTACTCTGTTGACCCGGATTATCTTGATTTGTATGAAATGAAAATCAAATATGGGAGAAATTTTGAGTGGGACATGAAAACCGATATTCGGAAGAGCTGCCTTATCAACGAGGAGGCTTGCAGGGCATTTGGTCTTAAACAGGCGATTGGCCAAAAGTTTGACGGAAGAACCATCATTGGCGTGGTTGAAGATTTTAACTTCACATCGTTGCACCAAAAAATTGGACCTTTGGTTATTTACCGCTGGGGTGACGAAGATATAGCGCAGATAAAAATATCGGATAGAGATGCAGACGAAACTTTGGAGTTTATCAGGGATGCCTGCAAAGACATTTCACCTGGTTTTTACGATAATCTATCATTTCTTGAAAACCGGATTAGCAGACTTTACGATGCCGAGAAAAATTTAAAAGATAGCATGCTGATTTATTCCATCGCTACATTTATCATCGCCTTGCTGGGTCTTTTTGGATTGACCTTGTTTATGATAAAGAAGAAATCGCGGGAGATCGGCCTAAGAAAACTTTTTGGATCAAAGCCCTACGATACTTTCAAACTCTTATCAAAAGAACAGGTATGGTTGGTGGCAATTTCTAATTTTCTGGCCATGCCAATCTCTTATCTGCTCATGCAAAAATGGCTTGCTAATTTTGAATACAGCTTGGATATCAGGGTTTTTGTATTTTTTGAAACCTTTCTTATTACAATGGCTTTTACCCTGATTGCGATTGCGTTTTTAATCCTGAAAACACACAGGATAAATCTGATTAACGCATTGAAACAGGACTGAGGAATGATCCGATCTGGCAATTAAAATATTATTATCAAATTCATCAAATGCAGCCAGAAACAGACGGATTGCTGCTGAAACAATCAGCAATAAGGCCAGGCGGTATTTTCGAAAAAAAGCAGCGTTCATTTAAGTGGGAAGAGAAGTGCGAAAAGAAGAGCGTAATTTGAAAAACGGGTGAGCTTATTTCTGTATTCTTTGGTTGGCGTAAAATTGTACATTGTATTGACAATTTTACGCCATTATTAGCAATTGTATTGCCATATTTACGTTTTTATTCATTTTTATATCCCATTGAAATTAATTGCGGGGATGTTATTTCGTTCATAACATCTCATTTACTTTCCCTGCCTTATCAACAAAACCCCGGTTTTCCTGTTGTCTATCTATTCCTAACACTTTTATTTATGGCGGTAACTTCCGATCAAATCCTTCAGTTTATACGTCCTGCGGCGCAAGGCGATGAAGTTGCCATGCAGCAGGTTTTTCCGCATATCTATGGCGAATTGTACTCCATTGCCCGCAATATCCGTTTTAATTTTCACGGGATTGATACCATGAATACTACGGCTATTATCCACGAAGCCTATCTTAAAATATCGGATGGACAGGGTGGTTGGGAAAATAAAACGCATTTTTATGCAGTGGCTGCCAAAGCCATGCGGCAGATTTTGCTGAATGCTGCCCGCAACAAGCATCGCGAAAAGCGGGGTGGCGGTATAGAGCCACAAAAGCTCCACGAAATGGAAGAAAATATCTCTCTGTCCTCTGAGGCATCTGAACAATTGATAAACTTTGAAGAGGTGCTGGGCATGCTTGAATTAAAGGATCGCATGTATAGCCGTATTGTGGAATGCCGCTTCTATTCCGGTCTGAGCATTGCCGAAACGGCCGAAGTGCTTGAAATTTCACCCGCCACCGTGAAACGCAAGTGGCAAGTGGCGCGCGATTGGTTATATACCAATCTTCAACAACATTATACCTCCTGATATGGCGTATTCCTTAGAACAGTTGGAGCAAATCTACGCACTGTGCCTGGATTTGCCTATAGAACAGCGTGCCCCTTTTATTGCTGAAACATGCAGCTGCGATCCTGAAATGAAGGAAATGTTATTGCGGATGTTGAGCCACAACCAGCAAGCCATTGAATATTTTGATCAGTTACAGCAGACCCTTGCACGGGGAATGGCCGAAGGCGCTATTTCAAGGTTCAAAACCGGTGAAATATTGGGCAATTACCGCATTCTGAGCTTTCTGGCAAAAGGTGGCATGAGCAATGTGTATATGGCCGAAAGGGCTGATGGTCATTTTGAGCAACAGGTGGTGGTTAAAACCCTGCCGGCAAAAATGATACAGGAAGATTTGGCTCATCAGGCCGGCGAGCAGCAGATATTAGCCAAACTCAGGCATCCGAATATTGCCACACTTTATGATGCCGGCATTACTAAAGACGATGTTCCTTATTTTGTGATGGAATACATTGAAGGTGTGCCGGTGGATGAATACGTTGAGCAGCACAAGCTAACTACAAATCAGCGCCTTAAAGCATTTTTGCAAGTGCTTGAAGCGGTTGCTTATGCGCATTCTCACCTCATTTTGCACCTCGACCTGAAACCCGGCAATATTCTGGTGAATGAAAGCGGCCACGTAAAGTTGCTGGATTTTGGTATTGCTACTTCCATTTCTTCTCCACAGGAGGGCGGAAGTGGTTTTCTGGGCACACCTAAAATAGCTGCTCCTGAGCAGTTTGCTAGTGAACCACTCACTGTCGCCACGGATGTATATCAGTTGGGCATCCTATTGCATAAGCTATTAACTGGTGATTTCCCGGAAACGGAAACGCCTGTTAAACAGGATGAAAAAATGAGCCGCGAGGCCTTGATAAAATCTGCCGAAAGCCGGAAAATTTCAGACCAATTAAAATATGAGCTTGCAGCCATCCTGAAAAAATGCCTGGATGTTGTTCCGGGAAACCGTTATTCAAGTGTGGGCAACCTTCTGGATGATGTGAATAATTATCTGCATCGTTTGCCTGTGACTGCTATACCACTCAGCTTTAGTTATCGGGTATCCAAATTCATGCAGCGTAATCGCACCTTAGCCATTGCATTGGTGCTCATCTTTTTTTCTTTGATTGCCGGCACTGCTGTAAGCCTTTGGCAGGCCAAAGAAGCCAGACAACAACGCGACCTTGCCCTGAAAAACGAGCAGGTTTCCACAGCAACCAAAAACTTTCTTATTGACCTGTTTATGGCGGCTCATCCTTCGGTGAATAAGGGCGACACCATGACCGTTTTTCAGTTTCTGGATAAAGGTTATGAAAAGGCGGAATCCTACACTGGTTCCCCGCAAATTAAGCTGGAAATGCTCACCACCATCGGGAAGTTGTATCGCTCACTGGGCGATTATAACACTTCCAAAAAGGTACTTGCACAGGTTCAGGCTATGGCTGCCGATTCGGCTTTGCCGCTTTCGCTGACTTATGTACTCGCCATTCAGGAGCTCGCGCTTTATCAGCGGGATGTCGGGAATTACGATTCAGCCTCTGCCATCATGCATCAGGTGATGCACCTTTACCATCAGATTGGATATCCCGAAAAGGACAGTGTCTTTGCTTCTTCCCTGAAAAAGCATGCTTATATTTACCGGAAACTGGAAAACAATGACAGTGCTGTGGTGCTCATTCAAAGGGCCATTGCCATTGAAGAAGAAGTTTGGCCGGATGGGAAGAACATCAATCTGGCGGAGAGTTATTACGTTCTCGGGACAATTCAACGCAACCAGACGAAATACGCCGAAGCTGTTAAAAGTGTTTCCCGCTCGCTGGAACTTTGCGAAAATCTGATGGGTACTTATTTCCCCGGTACCATGGCCAACCTGAATCTGTTGGGCGGGATTTACAGTCAGATGAATGATCCCGCATCAGCATTGGTCCAAAGCCGCAGGGCTACAGGTATTGGGGTGCGGCTTTACGGAGAAAACCATGCTGAAACTGCAACATCCTATGATAATTTAGGCGGTATCTTCTTGAAACTTGGACAATTGGACAGTGCGTATTACTATCACCGTAAAGGTTTGCTGATCCGGCAGCATTTATTTCCCGGAAAGGAGAATATCAACGTGATGCTATCAACCAACAACCTGATTCAGGTTTTTGTAAAGAGCCGTCAATCAGATTCCGCAAGAAAATACCTGAATGAGGCATTTATACTAGTGAAATCGCCCAAAGTGCAGGCCCGGCAGCGGGCATCTACCTATACCCTGGCTGGTGATTTTTACGTTCAAGCTGCACAAGCTGATTCTGCGAAAGATTTCTATCAACAGGCTTTGGTCGAAAACCGCTCTTACCTACCCGATAGTGATGAACGGATTGTGGACGTGCTGGGGAAGCTGGAGAAATTGAAGTGATTAGGCAACCAAACTCAATGCTTCTATTCGGAATGATTTATAAAAAAAGGCAAACCGCCGAAGCAGTCTGCCTTAAAGAAACCAACCACCGGTGTTTGATTTGGGAAGTTGGTAACTTTTGGGACAAGGAGAGGGGGAGACCAGGGGACAAGGGGAAGAAAATCTCTAAATATAATCTATCTTGCCGACTGTTATCGTATTCACCATCTGCAATCCGAAATCCGAAATCCGAAATCGGGTGAGCTATCGTATTCACAATCCGAAATCCGAAATCCGAAATTGTGTGCCCTAAGCCTTTGATTTCTAATCCGACAGTCCATCATCCCCGGGCCTGAGTTCAAAATTCAGGGTAATGTAGATCAGGCGGTTATCGTGTGATTGAAAAATTATCACTATTCGATAAACATCTTATTATTGTCCACCAACATTACCCGAAGCATTATTTGAAAATGTATTGTTGATATTAATCAGGTTAACTGCTCCCGAAGCCTGGAATATCCCCCAGGTTTCGCTGTCGGAAATAGTACTGTTGGTAATGGAGAGTTGTGAACCCGGTGAATCACCGAAAAGGTAAATGTTGGCTCCGCGCCCTCCAATATCGCCTCCGTGACGGATGTTTACACCATCCATACTGTTGAGTGGGGAAGGAGAGTGGATCTCAATGCCAAACCAGGCGCCAGGAGCCTTAACCATTCCTTCAAAAGTAATGGGGTCGGTTACTGCGTTGGCAATTATGGCACCCTCAGCGGTAACCCACATTCGCAAGGCATTATCAAAAAGACAGGTAACGCCTGATTCAAAAGTTACTTGAGTTTCTAGTCCCAGACTGCTGTATATATGATAACGAAGGCCAGGATCGGGTACAGTTCCCGGATTCCTAAAAAAGGCGCCAGATCCTGATGCTATTTCAATGGCCTGAATGCCATTGTTTTGGTAAACTGAGTTTTTGTCCAGTACATACATGTTCTCGGCTCCAAAACGTATGGGCGCTGCTTCATTGTCGCTGAAATTGTTGTTCGCGAAAGCAGTTATATTTCCTTCACCCCCATCAACATACAAACCATATCCCCCCGATTGCGAGATGCGGGTATTGGTGATGCTGGCCCGGGTGTTCGTGTTGCTTTGAAGGATCAATGCCGATTTCTTATTGCTGATTTCGCTGCTCCCGGCATGTAATATTTGCACATAATCAAGCTTGTTGTTGACATTGTTTGAGGCAATGTGGATGGCTCTCCAGCTACCTTTCACTTTGTCCATACCACGGAAGATGATGTTTTTTGCTGCAGTGCCCCGGGCATCGAGAAACGCATTGTTACCACTAAACCACAATCCTGCATCGGCTGAATTTTCAATCACTACCCCGGGCTCCAGGGTTATACCTGCAGTAATCTGGATATTATTGAGTGCGTAGTAATCCGGATAGTCCTCATTTTCAAACAAATCGGGGTAAGTGGTATTGGTTCTGATTGAATTTGGCAATGCGCCTCCAATATATAAGGTTAAAATGCCTGTGTCGGATTTGCCTTGTCCGTTGCTCGCGGTTATTTCCACCTTATACAAACCAGCGATATCGGTGGTAAATGAGTACGAGGTTTTTCCGATTTCCTTAATTTCAGGTGTTGAATTAGCAGGTGATTCAATCACCTTCCAGCTTAGGGTAATGTCGTTCCCATCAGGATCGCTTGCAGTAATATTTATGGGATAGGTTTCATCCGTCATGCCTATAATATCAGCACCCACATCGATGGTTGGCTTCTGACCTTCCGGTTCCGGATCATCCTTTTCGCAGGAATTAAAAAAGAGCAATGAAGCCATCAATGTGGCTGAGAATAGTAATTTGGTTAACTTTTTCATGATTTTTTTTGATTTAGTTGGTTTCTTATAATTGGACATACACCGTTCTTCCGGGAAGTGGCTCAATGAGGGTGAAATATTTTTAGGACCCCTGAAAAATTCCTAATCGTATTATCTCAAATTCCTTATTTTATTTATTCTGATAATACAGGGTTGACTAGATTAAAGGTCGCTATTTTAATGGGATTATCTATAGTTCTATTTACGTCTTTTTTTTTGTGAGTATATGATAATTTGAGAAAAACTAGTACCTTTATCAATGATTATTTACCTGGCAAATCGCACATAATGGAAACCATTGATAAAATAAGAAACAAAGTGATTGATAAAATCCTTTCCATCAAGAACAAAGAATTTTTGGAGGCCTTGGATAAGCTCATATCTTTTAGTTCATCGGAGTCGGATGTTGTGAAATTAACAGATGAGCAAAAGGAAATGCTGCAAATGAGCGAGGAAGACATCAAGTATGGAAGACTTATTTCTCAGGAAGAAATGGACAAAAGAAATCTTGAATGGCTGGAAGGAATGTAATTTGGACCAAAACAGCCGATATTCAATTTGTTGGTATTTTGGAATATTGGCTAAAGAGAAATAAGTCCAATATGTATTCGAAGAAATTAATAAAATCGGTAAGGGATAGAACAACACAAGTTTCTTTATCTCCATACATATTCAAAGCAACTGATTTTATTGATGTAAGAGTAGCATCCATGGGTAATTTTAGCATATACTATAAAGTTACTGATGAATCTATCATAGTTACTGCTTTTTGGGATAATCGACAAGACCCTGAAAGGTTATTGAAAATTTTGCAAAATAATTTATAATTTCTGTCTCTGTCGGTTGAAATATAACTCCTCAACCTTCCACCCATAATTTTGTTAATATACCAATCACCTTAGTTTTAACAACCACCTGGTCATCCCTAAAAGGGACTGGCCTTAATAAATCATTTGACTTATGTCTCAAAAAAATATAGAACTCGTCCTTTCTCCACCCGCACCTCACTTTGTTGGCGATGGATTTCGCGTGCATAATTTTATACCGGGTGCTCACCGCCTCGATATGGAGCGCATGACCCCCTTTATTTTACTCGATTACAATTCAAAATTCTATTTTCCGCCCAGCGAAAAGCCACGGGGAGTGGGCGTGCATCCGCACAAGGGCTTTGAAACAGTAACCATTGCCTATAAGGGCGGCGTGGCGCACCACGACAGCAGCGGAGGGGGCGGTGTAATTGGTGTAGGCGATGTACAATGGATGACCGCCGCCCGCGGCATATTGCACAAAGAGTATCATGAGGAAAATTTCAGCAAAGCCGGCGGCGATTTTCAAATGGTGCAACTTTGGGTAAACCTTCCTGCCAAAGATAAAAAGAGCCCGCCAAAATATCAGTCGTTGGTGAATGCCGAGATGAGTAAGGTTAACCTCCCGGATGATGCCGGTCTGGTGGAAGTGATTGCCGGTGAATATCAGGGTGCCAAAGGTTCGGCCAGCACGTTCACGCCCATGCATTTGTTAAATGTTAAACTGAACAAGGGCGGAAAGGCGGATTTTGAATTTCCCGCAAACTACAATACTGCTTTGCTGGTCATTGAAGGAAATATCACGGTCAACGGCACAGAAAAAGTTCCTCTGAATAATTTCGCACTTTTCGAGAATAAAGGGGAAACCTTCCAGATAGTTGCCAATGAAAATTCGGTGGTGCTGATACTCAGTGGTGAGCCAATCAACGAGCCCATTGCGGCCCATGGTCCCTTTGTGATGAATACCCGTCAGGAATTGGTAGAGGCTTTCGAGGATTTTAATGCCGGAAAGTTTGGGTATTTGGAGGATTGATAGTGCACGGAGTGCGTTGGCTCTAGCACTGTGGTGTGCCAGCAATAATTTGGAGGAGTTCCAAACAGAAATATGTAAAGTCTTAACAATTTCGCCTGCTTCAATAGCACTTGCCTTTAAATTAAGTCTGGAAGAAAAGTTCAGAAAAAATACCCGTTGGATAGTTGCTGCAAAAACAGAAACCCTCATTGCTCCAAAGCTGAAACAATGAGGGTGAAAATCTGTATTTATCCAAAATTACAAAGTAGATACTGTTTATTCAGATAATGTCCTGTAGTTAATAATCCATACGGACAAGCTCTGCCTGTTTTTTAATCGTACTTATTCAACAATAAATTTCCCGGAGGCTTTTGATTCTCCGATTATAATGGTGTAAAGGTAAAGCCCGGAAGCCCAATCTTTTGTAGAAACCGAAATTGCATTGCCTTCCTCATTATGAATCGTTTTGTTGTATTTCACTCTTCCCATAGCATCAGTAATCATCAAAGAACCCTGATTTTCCTGGCCTTTTGGGAATTGTAGCAATACAAAGTCATTTGCAGGGTTGGGATATACACGCGGCTGAAAATTCGCTGGCATTTCTATTACATCTGTTACCTCGTCTGGTACCGGTGCCATGTAAATTCCTCCAACACCTTCGTCAGGTGAAAAAACGCCGCAAAACATATTGTTACCGGCAAAAGTCAAACCCATTGGAGTGCCATAAAAATTGATTCCGGGAACGGGTGAGAAGCCGGGAAAATTCTCACGATATTCAACCCACGTTTCACCTTTATCCATAGTATAAAAAATAGCTTCATTTACATGGCCTATAAAAAAGGCACCCTTGTAGTATTCCATGATTCTGATACTTGTTGATATACCATCAGGAATTGGCATAACCTCCCACTCCTGAAAATCTGTGGTATAGCGAATGCCATCAGGAATCCCCTGAGCATTGTAAACAACATAAAAAACATCATCTGCTATACATGTACTACCTCCATACCATGTTCCGTCCACGTTTGACCATAAATCGGTATCTTCGTCATATTCCCAGATACCGTAGGCGCCGACATTGTATAATTTACCCTTGTATGAACGTAAATTATAACACCATTGTCCTCCGTCTTCAGGGTTATTTTCATCCAACAGTGATTCCACATCAGTAAGCTGCCAGGTAATGCCATTATCTTCGCTGTATGCAATACCAAGACTTAATACAGCAGCATAAATTCTGTCGTTGTGGTATTCCATAGCATAAATTGGAGTGTTCTCTGACGCTTCAGGTAGCAAATTCTTAAAATCAACATTTGACCAGGTCTCCCCATTATTGTAGGACACGGCAACATTACAATCAACACCACCCAAATAAACGCTTTCGTCCTTTACGAGATGAGATGTATAAGAATAATCAAGTGCATTGGTTTTCTCCCAGGTTCCCCCGGCATCCTGTGAAAGATAAATCCCTCCCCTGTCAGGATAAATATCATCCGCCGCAATAAGATTTCCGTTCTGAGCCTGACCTAATACCCATACGGATGATTGGGTAAAGCCGGTTGGTTCCCACTGTGCTCTGACAACAGAGGCATTAAAACTCATAAGTGCTACAAGTCCAAAGAGTAAAGTTTTTGTTTTCATCATAAAAGAGTTTTTGTTGTTAAATTTTGAAAGTTTATTTTTAGAAATGATTAGTAAAATTGTAGAATTCGTTTACTAACTTAACTAATTATTTAGCAAAGTTATTTAATATTTCAATAATTAGCTAAAATAGATAATAGGGAATAGATAATAGGGAATAGGGAATAGGGAATAGAGTCCCGATAGCTATCGGGAAGAATATAGAGAATAAAGAAAGATTACGCTAATACTTCCGCGGGACTCCTGCTGGGAGCTCATTCTTCTTGAATTTTCAAATTTTCAAATCTTACAAAGTGGCCAGCCCAATGCTGACAGGCTCTCAAATTTTCAAATCCCTCAGCCTCAACCTCAAATCAAACCACCCTCCCCTCCTTAATATACTCTCTTCTGATGGCTGCCTTTAAATCTTCCAGGGAAAGTTGTTTCTTTCTTTCGGCAAGCAGGCCAATGGCGCATGAATGGACAACATTTACTATGCCTGCACCGCTCAGTTCATAGCCCGAGGCTATTTGTTGCCAGTCAATATCTTCGGAAATTTCAAAAACTGCCGGGAACGATTTTTTCCACAAGTCGGTTCGTCCGGCAATGCCGGGCATGGGAAAATGAATGATGGACTGAAATCTCCGTACAAAAGCATCATCAATGTTCCCGCGCTGATTGGTGGCCAGAATAACCACTCCGTTAAATGCTTCTATGCGTTGGAGCAGATAAGCTACTTCCTGATTGGCGTATTTATCGTGGGCATCGCGAATATCGGTCCTTTTACCGAAAAGGGCATCGGCCTCATCAAAAAAGAGAATCCAGTTTTTATCTTCAGCCTTATCAAATAGCCGGGAAAGATTTTTCTCGGTTTCGCCGATGTATTTTGAAATTACCCTCGACAGGTCAATCCTGAAAACATCTTTGCCGGTTTGTTTCCCCAGCAGGGTTGCGGTGAGTGTTTTGCCGGTTCCGGGCGGACCGTAAAACAGCACCCGGTAGCCTGGCTTAACCCTCTTTCGCATGGCTTCGTCCTTCATCAGGGTATCGTTAAAATTGATCCAGTTCTCAATTTCCCTGATCTGCCGGCGTGTTGATTCATGCAAAACGAGGTCACTCCATTCCATTTCTGTTTCTATGTATTCCGCCGGAAAATCAGTGCTGAACCGGGGTTTACTTACGGTGCCTGTAGTCAGTAGTTCTATAATTTCAGGATCAATCACTATTTTGCCACTCATGGCAGGTTCGCCATCTTTCACAGTTTCAAGCCATAGGATATGCTTTTTGGCAAACCAGTGTTCACTACTGAACAGTTGCTGTATTTCGAGGCGTTTTTCAAGATCGTTTCCGGCCAGGATAAATAGTGCGGTTTCGCCGGTGGGTAGTATTCCTCTGTGGTTACCGCTTCTTACTCCGCCAAATTCGGGGAAGTCGCCACCGTCCGGCAAATGCTTAGCCATAATTTGGTTGAAAAAATTGGGTTGAAGGTGGGGAGCAAGTGCAAGCAATAGAATTATAGTCTCGGAAAAATCAGGATTATACTTCTTAAGAAAAGCAGAAAATGGAGAATGCTTATTCTGATCTGAAAAATCAAGTGCTTCTGATATTGATTCTTTTTCAGGGTTAACTGAGAATCTATGATTTATAACCGATTCAAGTTTAACCAGGGCATTTTTAATCGTTTCCTTATTTATTTTATCCATATTCTATAGATTGACAAAGTCGCTGACTGATTACCTCACTTTATAGGTTTGATTTGTCTGTCGGCGGCAAACAGTCAGGTCTTTTACGTTTAATTCCATTATGGTGATCTTTCCACATCTTCCCCTCCCTTTGTTACGCGGGTTGTTCCGTCTGTTCCCTCGATAGTGAAGGCCTGTGTTACATCGGTAAACTTTTTGCCATCACCAGCTTCTGTCTTGAGTTTAAAATGATTGGGAATGACCCAGTCATATCCTCCTCTCTTCCAGGGAGATGGATAGTTGTAGATGGAGGCCTCATCGGTGGCTGAGTCAACGTTATTGTGGTTTATTGCAAAGAAGGTATCGCCTGAATCGTGACTGTAATCACCACCATGATCTACAAAATAACCCTTAACATTGGTTGCCGGACCTGAAACTTCCTTGGAGTCAACGTTTCCAAAGGAAACGGTTTTTGGGTGATAATGGAATTTTAGTGTCATTCCTGCCCCCATTCGTCCACGGCGGTAACGTATTTCACTCACTTTTCTGGCTGTGATAGCATTGGGTTCAAGCACGCTCATTACGATTTTTCGTGTGTATTTACCAGATTTCAGGCTAATTCTTACTGTAGCCGCCCGGCCGGGAGCTGTCCAGATAAATGTGGTTCCAAGCGGCAAGGTGCGTGGGCTGCCGCCCGAAGCCTTCCATTCTCCGGTTTTGCTTCCAGTAAAGGTAACCCGTTCGCCTACACCTGCTCTTCTTCTTGATTTACCCGAACCATTGGGCGCCTCGTAATCAGTTTCAATGCTAATGTCAGGTGCATGCAGGTACCAGTCCCAGGCCTCAGCTATTGCTACCGCTACTCTTCTGGCCAGGTTTATCAGCCAGCGCCATGCCTGAAGTATGCTTCTGGCTATGGCCGTTGCGATCATAACAATCCGGTTCCAGGCCGCTACAATAGCCCTGCCGATCAGTCGGGCCATGCGCACTACCCAGTTCCAGGCTGAAACAATCATCATCCCGATACGGTGAGCAACCAACACTATCCACTGCCAAGCCTGCACAATCATTCTGCCGATTCGGGCAGCAACCCTCTGTATCCATTGCCATGCCCGCATAATCATCATGCCCATGCGTGCTGCTATCGATAAAACCCAGCTCCAGGCCTGTGTAATCATTCTTCCAATGGTGAAGGCAACGGTTTGTATCCATATCCACGCAACAAGAATTATCCGGCGAATTATGGCAGCTAGTGACTGAATCCATATCCAAGCTGAAATGATTGTTTGCCGGATGATGGCAGCCAGCGATTGTATCCAGTTCCATGCTGCTGTAATCATCATTCCCAGCCTTGAAGCTATATTGCTGATTATTCGCCATGCACTTACAATGTTTGCCCCAATGCGTGCGGCCACACGTTCAATCCATTGCCAGGCTGCTGTTTCTGCAATGCCTAAGGAGGATGCCAGCCTCCTGATCCAATTCCAGGCAGTTGCGATACTTTGGCCTACCCGTCCGGCAAGCGATTGAATCCAACCCCAGGCCATTGTTACCCCCATGCCGATTTTTGAGGCAAGGTTTCTGATAAAATCCCATGTTGCAACAACGCCCAGCCCTACACGTCTTGCTATATTCTGAATCCAGCTCCAGGTGCCGGAAATACCGGCTCCTACCCTTGCTGCCAGATTCCTGATCCAGTTTGTAGTTGCAACGATTCCTCTTCCAATGGCCCTGCTGATGTTTACGATAACTCTATCAGCAAGATTTACAGCACCTTCAACAATGCTACTGAGAATACCGCGCTGTATCATGGGTTTTCCTGTTGACTCCGGTTTACGTTGTAACCCCGTATTCAAGGTGGGCGACGCTCCTTGCTGAACAACATGCGTTAGTTCGTGTGCCAGCAATTGTTTGCCGCCCGGAGATTCAGGTTGATATTGTCCCGCTCCGAAAAATATGTGATTTTGATAAGTGAAAGCCTTCGCGTTCAGTTGGTTGTTTAGTTGAGCAGATTTTGCATCCTTGTGAATTCTTACATTGCTGAAATCGTTGCCAAACTTCGGTTCCATGAATTGGCGTGTAGAATCGTTGATTGGTTCGCCCCCCGAAGTCTTACTGCGGATGGCGGATTGCATTTTTTCGTCAACTTCTTGTTTGCCAGCCTGCTGTGATGGGTCAGTTATTTCTTTTTCGTTTTCTTTTTTCTGAAGTTTTTCTTCAGGCAGAAGACTGGTCTTTTCCCCTTTTTCTTTCTTTTTGTCAGCCGGCATTCGCATTACCTTTTCGGCCATGGTATCAGCTTCTTGCTCAAACTTGTCGCCGGGTTTATTTACGGTGAGTTTGGTTTGTACAGTTGCAGGTGCCCCCCGGCTGACCGGAGCAAAAAAATCACCACCGCCGGCTTTGGCGAAAAACGGACTGGCCGAGCTATGCGTGGCGGAAACCGTTGTGGCTGATGATTTTTCTGCTGTGGTTTTCATTTGTTGCTATGTGCTAATAATTAGGGACGAGGGGCGGGGGACGTGGGACGGTGGTTTCGAGTTTTCTTTGTTCTTCGTTTTTTGTTCTTATACTTGGCATCGTTTTCTACACAATTGATCTCGACTTGGTTCGACGAAAAGCTCACCAACCGTCGCTCGACCACCGAATTTGTATATTCAATCCGCAAAACAAGTTGCGTTTCTTTGCGCCTTAGCGTCTTAGCGTGAGTATCTTATGCCCGAAGTCCGCAATCAATAGCTCCATTCCACCCAAAGCAACCTTTCCATCCAGGGCAACTGAATCATATTGAAACTCCAGGGCAATTGACCAAGTAGAATATCCAGGGTGCGCGATTCAACCTGCAACAGCCAGTCGCCATCTTTTTTTTGTGATAGTTTGCCCGGACGTTGCAGAAATGCTTCCCTAAGTCCATTCTCGCTGGTTGTGCCTAAAGCAGTCCAGTGATGGATTACTGCTTTTAATAACGCAACCGACTCTTCCAATTCTTTTTCACTTATCTCAGCCTTTGACTGCCCGGGTGTAAATACAGGTAGTCCGCAAAGTATTTTTGGCAGCACAAGTTCATATTCAGGGGAGGTTTTGTTTCCTGTTGTTAGATAGTGTAGCAAGCTGAGTGCCTGGTCCGGGTAAATAAGTTGCTTGCCACTAACGATGCCAAGTGCTTCAAAATAGCGTGGCAGAAACGGGTGCAATAAGATCAAACCAGCATTGTCAATGTAAAAGCTTTCTGCTACCGTTTCCGCATGATTTATAGTTCCCGGCTTTTCTATTGAAGGTTCTGGTAGAGATAAATCATCTGTTTCCTCGTTTTGCTTGCTGATCACTTCTTCAAGTGGAAGCTTTGTCCCTGTTTTATCGGCGAATTTCGATTTAAAGCCGGATGCGGTTGGCGTTTTATTCTCAGACAGATACGTGAATGCAACCTCAAGAAGGCGGTCGGTAAAGTGCGTTTCAATGCCAATGTTAATGGCTTTTTCTTGTAGGTCTTTATGAATCTTATCAACAGCAGCAGCCATCTCAGCCGAAAGATATCTGAGAAGTTGTTTCCTGAAGTTTACAGTAAATTCATTGCTCAATCGTTTGGCGGCATTTTTAAATGAGAGTCCCTGTATGATATTTTGGGCGAGGACTTTCGCGGTTGACGCACCTTCCCAGTCATGGATAGCAACAGCCAGTTCATCTTCAAGCGTTTTTCCATCCGAAAGTCTGAATGACCAGAGCAGTGTTCCTGTTTTTAGAAAATGGATAAATACTTCAGCCAGATGCTCAGGGATGGTTCGTATAGCCTTGCTGCCATGCAGTTCAGCTTCTTTACTCAAAGTTCCACCATATCCTTTCTGATGAATAATATTTGCCAACTCTCTTAGGAGTGTTTCAGGTAAATCTTTATCCAAGAGGTCAAATGCAATCGTCCCCGCATCAACCTCAAGGCGGTCAATCACAATCAGCTGGTCGGCAGGGAAAGCCCTGTCGAATGCTTTTTCAATGGCAGGTAGCAATTTTTCATGGTACAACTCAGGTAAATGGCGTTGCAGGGCCATTCCATCTTCGGCTGAACCTGAAAATGCTACCTCCAGAAACTGCTGCCTGATATGATGGTTCATTGTTTAAGTGGTTTATCAATGAATGCAAAACATCCTCTGTTCGAAATAACTGTCAATCTGACGCTTCCCGAAGAATCTTCAACCTGTACATCTGTTTTTGCTCCTGTGTAGAAAGGCTCAAATGCGGCAATTCCTGATATATCCCAAATCCAGGCAAGGATATCAGAACCGGGAGTAGTGCTTTCTAAATGGAACCCGGAATCGCCGGATTTAATGGTAAAATCGGGTTTGAGTGTATTTTCTTCACAGAGGTTTTTAAAATCACTTCCTTCGCAGAGATTTCTTCCACTACAATCAAAAGCCGGGACAATGGAAATTTTCTCATTCTGCTCCAGATTGATAAATATTGCACCATTAAATGGCGCACCTGTCGCGCCTGGTTCATTAGTGTAATTTACTTCCATGTCAAATTGTGGAGATGGTTTGCCAAATCGATAGATAAAATCAATCTTAAACGTATCACACACAAAGTGCTCAATGTTGAAGATGGCAAAGGGGTCTGTTTCCTTTGGGTTATAGCTGATTCTAAGGCGATTGTTTCCACTTGGGCCGAGTTCTTTGATCAATGCCTGATTGATGGCCTGGTTCAGGTTCTTTAGAGCCGTGGAAATAGCACTATTGAAATTTCGGTTCAGAAGTGCCGTTGGAATCTGAAGAATTTGAGCCTCGTCGGACAATAGAATGTTGTTTCCGTTAAAACTGAAATTCACTCCTTTAAGGATTTTGTAATTTTCGTAGCGCTGCTCTCCCAATGGAGGCTGCAACCACAGCCGGTAGGCACACTTCAGGGTTTCTCCATTGCAGGGCAGCTCGCAGGGTGTTTCACAGGTGTGTTGGATCGGGATGCTGGTTTGACATTTATTATTGTCGAATACCACTATTGTCGCTGATTGTCCGCTTACAACCGGTTTTGTTATAAAATCAGTCCCTGTAATGGCCACACCGTCGGCAATATAAGGTGGCGTTCCTCCACTTATCCTAATGCTTGCTCTGTAGAATTTATTATCGCTTTCGCAGGATAAACTCAAAATAGTCAGCGCCAGGACGTTGGGTACCGTTATGGTCTGTGAAGCAGTTTGCCCGCTGGCATCCCTAAGGGTGAGCACAGTATCTCCAACCGGGAGGATGATAGGACCTGATAGTGGAATAAAAGGAGCAGTCCCTGCCTGAATTTCATATGGGGCGCTGCCTCCTGAGGGAATTATTCCAACCATGGCTGAGCCGGTGGCCGAAGTGCATCCTATGCTTGCCATAAAGGATAAATCAGGGGCACAGGAATGATTTAGTATGCCACCTGTCCTACATTTTCGTGAATCAAAGATTACAATCTCCACATCTGTATCGCAGGGAAGCAAATCGCTGATATATAAATCCCCTTCAAAACTGCCGCGATTTGCGGTGTATGGAGGTTGACCACCGGTAATCCGGGATATGGCCGTGTATTGTTTACCATCATCGGTGCACTCAAACTCCGGGTCACTGGCCTTGAGTTCGGCAGGAATCTCAATGGTTTGAGTTGAAGTTTTATTTCCATTAGCGTCGCGGACAGTCAGTTCATATTTGCCGGGTTTTAAAGATATAGGCCCGCTAATGGGTATATAATTTGCCGTGTCAATCCTCACTTCATAAGGTGCCTGACCGCCCGAAGCGATGACTTCAACCAAAGCAATATCTTCTTCGGAAGTGCAGCCAATACGCGTGGTAAATGACAATTCAGGGCCACATGAATGGTTGATTACCGTTGATGCCTTGCAGCCACGGCTATCGGTGATGATGATTTCGATATCTGTATCGCCGGGAAGGTTTTCGTCAAAGAAGGTTTTTTCGTTAAGTATCTGACCGCGGTTTGGTGTGTAAGGTGGTGTTCCGCCGCTAATTTCAATTACCGCAACATATTGGTTGTTGTCACCGGCACAGTCAAAATTAGGATCAGACAATTTCAGCATTTCCGGGATAGCAATTTTTTGAGGAACCGATTCAATTCCCTGGCCATCCTGCAAGGTCAGTTTATATTCGCCAGGACTTAGGGTGATGGTTTCAGTCAGTTCAGTATATGAGCCCTCATCTAGTTTCAGGCTATAAGGAGGCGAGCCGCCCAATGGGGTAAGGATTACTATAGCTGTTCCATCTTCGCCGGTGCAAGCAATTTCAACCCGTAGCGATGGTGGAATTACCGGCAATACAAACTGCGTTGGCGGGCAATCGGAACAACAGAGGTAGGGCAGATAGAAGTCAGCAATCACCTCACCATTAAAGAAATCAGTTTCATTTTCTTCATTACCAGTGTCCTGATCTCCAAGTAAATCGAGAATATAAAATCCTTCTTTGGTGATTAACTTTTCAAGTACCGCGAATCCAGGCAGACTAACCCTCAGGGTAACCGGCAACTGGTATATTCTTAATGCAAAATTTCCTGAAGCATTGGTAGTAGTCCCGGTGGTAGTGCCTTTGACAAGCACTACGCTTCCCGGTACAGGCTCATTTGACCCGGCAACTACCTGACCTCTGATGGTGAAGTCCCCTGTTTGGGGCGTAATATTACTGTCGTCAGCACGTTCGCCATGATATACCAGAATAAAGGTTCCCCCCATGGGCACACCGGCTTTGTGCTGAATACCCGGATTGCTTTGCAGATAATGACTCAGGTAAAGTTTCTTGTTGACGTCAATCAGCCTGATTCTGTATTCCTTGTACAATGCCCGGATTGAATCGCTGTAATCGCCGTAAACCATGGCTTCCAGCCTGTCGTCAAGGTCTTCCCAGCTTACTACGGATTCATCCTCCTGGCTTTCCATGAATAATTGCTCCCGCTTTATTTCTATGGCTTCGGCAACCCTGGTAAGATGGTCTTCGCGTTCATCCAGCAATGAAAGGTTAATATCCGCCAGGTTAGGCGATAATACCTCCGGGAAACGGGCAATGTAGTAGATGATGTAAATAATGATCAGTTCCTTGAACTGCTGCGGGGCGTTTCCGATAAACTGGAGTATGCTGTTTACCGGACTATCCGGATTGAAATAAGGTTTATTATAAACTTCAGGCCATATTGCAACCTCGTAATAAGCGCCCAATGTATTGGGTTTTACTCTGAAATCAGGGTCCCATTTGGCAAACCATTGCAACTTAGAAGGAGTTGGGCTGTTCAATAAACCCTTTGCCGGTGGGTAAACCAGATCATAAAAATATCGGAGGTTCATGCCCAGGAAACCTATAAACTCGCCAATTTGCCGGTCGTATTGCGATTCAAGATCAGTAAAATGACAGGATTGCCGGTCAATATCCTCAATAAATTTTTCATCGAAGGTTCCGGTGCGCAAGGCAACCACCTCCACAGGCAGGCGGTATTGCTGCTTTATGGAAAGTATTCTGTAAAGGGCTGATTGGTAATTTGTTCCCAGGTGGCCTTCAATCCGGAGGAAGTTATAGGGCTCCAGGTCATAACGCAGCGGGTTGGTAACAAATGCCGGTGCTGTCGGAATGTATTCGTCCGAACGATAGCTCAGATTTTGATTTGCCCGTTCACGGCTGGTTTTGTCATAATTCCACAGTTTGAAAAGATGGGGAGGCCCGTTTTGAAGGTAGTAATAGGGAATGGCTTTCGCCGACAAGGCAACATCGGCCAGTTTGTCGGGCGTAACCCTTATTTGAGTGCTGAAGTTGCCGGTTTGTCCTGATTGTGGCAGGGGAGGGGAATCGGTAAATTTTTTCACCATTTCTACCAATCTCGCAAAGAGCATTTGCAATTCCCTGATTTTATCTTCGCAGTTGCTTACCGCCGGGGAAGGTATAAAATGCGAACGGAAAATTCCCGGATTGGCTACCGATGAAGGATTTATTGGGCCAAGCATCAAATGACGAGGAAACAATCCCTCCGAAGGACTACAGGCGCACATCAGTTCAACGCCTTTCCACCGGAATTCATCGTATGCGTTCAGCAAATCTTCAAAAAATCCATAGTAATACTGCATGAATTTCAATTGATTGCTGGTTAGGGCAGTATTGTCAAGAAATCCGAACTTTGTGCCGAAATCATTGAAGGGGTTGTCAGGATACGCGGTTTCAATCAAAGGCTTAAAGGCCAGATAAGCTGAGGAAAGCGCATTGCCTGTGTTTTCGGAAATTTTATCCAAAGTAAAAACGCGGTGAAATCCATTCAATACATTTTTGGAAGTTACCGGGAAGGTGTTGGGTGCGTCCCAGCGCGGCAGTTTTATATCGGGAAGGTTGAGCCTTGCAAGCAGCGATTCGCCCAGGTCAGAAACCGTAAGATCGCCTTCCAGATTATGGGCAATAGCAATAATTTTTTCCAGATCAGTAATGCGTATCAGCAGATGGCGCAAGGTTGCCGTAACTTCTTCACCTTTGTCGTTGCAATTATTGGGGCTGCAGTTGCGCAGGCCCTCCATTTTTAGTTCCAGGAAAAGAACAAACACCTTATCGTTGAGGAAGGTAGAAGGATTTCCAAGCAGTTGAGTATTTGGTTCACCAGCCGGGAACATTTCCCAGAGGGGATATTGTTTCATTACGCCGCCATCCTCAAACATGAACGCGGGATATTCTACCTCGTTTGGCAAAAGATATTCGCGGTAAGAAACCAGGGCGATATCTTCAGGTTCATTCAGTAAATAACCGGCAGACCCAACGCCAACGCCTCTTGACAGATGAATGGTTCTGGCGCTTCCGGTGGTTTCAACATTGAAATTCAGCCCGCAAACAATGCCAATGCCTATGAGATTGGCACGGGTTAGCCGTTCCTGCTCATCAAGGTAGTCGAATACCTGGTTGAGGTGGCTGCTGGTGAGTACCTGGTTGGCCTCGAAGTGTGGGTATTTATCCTGGGTCGGTTTCATGGCGAATGCTGTTTATTGTTGTGTTGTTCCTGCGTCCTGTTAAGATTGTGGAGGATTTTTAGGTTTCCTTTTTTTCGAAGTTTTTGATGTCTTCTTTGGTTTTGCTTTGGCAGATGTTTCTTTTGCTTTAAGCGATAGTGCTGAAATGTTTTCGGTTTCCTCAACCTCAAGACTTCGTTTCATAGGGTAGTTGCCAAGCGATGTACTGCCCAGCCTTACCGGGTTCTGGTCGCTGCCATCGTCGCAGTCGTGCAACGTGGCACCAGGATAAACATTCCTGAGTTTGCTCAGTAGATTTACTACTACCCGAAGTGAATACGATGCTTTTTTGTACGCGTTATAGCGTTCCGTCAGGAACTCCCTGATGTCCACTGCTGTTCCGGGCTCAAAAGTGCTGCCGGGGCAAAGGCTCACCGCGGGTGCCTGAAATTCGGGCAAATCTTCCATGGCAATGCCGGAAGCAAACTGCATTTCCATCCAATTATAGAATGCTATTCCGGTTTCGGTAAGGATGTTTTTGGCGCAATTGCACAGGTTTGTGGTTGAGGTCTGCTGAATTAATCTTGCTTTCAGCATGGCTTCCACCCGTTCGCTGAGTTTTTCTTTTGTCCAGTCAATGGCTGAATTTTCGCTCAGCCAGGTGCACCAAGCTTCTTCAAAACGTTCGAATTGCCATCCGTTGATGGCGGTTTCCACAAAGTGGAGAACCATCTCTGCCCTGATTTCATCCATTAAAGCGCTGCCGGCAATGGCGGTGCATGAACTTCCGGCATCCAGGCCACTGAATTCAGCTTCAATTGCATTTTTGAGTGCATCGGGATGGATATAAAGCAGCGTTTTGTCTTCGTACCAGTTTCTGAAAGTTTCTGAAAACAAAGCATAAACCGCGTTGGCACAATCGCAGGCTTCAGCTTGAGTGGGCCGGATTCCGCCTTCGGTCAGGCCTTTCTCCATTAATAATCCGGTGATTTTGGTGATGAGCGGGTCGCAGGGATTTTCTATAAATCCATCGTTGCCCACCCAGCAGATTTTGCCAAGCAGGTGTGACGGAATTTCCTGTCTGATGGTTTTATCGGCAAAACGGCGCATATCCAGATTGGTGCTGAACGGACCGTCCCAGGCGGGCATCACCAGGGTTAAGCGGAAGGAATAAGGGTCTTCATCCCCACAGGTTACGCAAGGTCCGTCGCTACATGCCGGGTACAATGCATCGCCCGGGAATTTTGGCCTCAGCAACAGGTGCTCCGCAACAATTGCCCGTTCGTTGCTACTCCAGCCTACCAATTCATCAATCATGGCCTGAGCTTCCTGTTTTGAATCAAAAGCTGCAATCAGAGTAGCCAGAAGATTCCCGTTCTTATCGTTTAGCCTTAAAATAAATGTCTCTTCAGAAGCAGCAATTTCATAAGCTGTTGGCTGAATCATCTGCCTTAAAATTATTTCGCGGGCGATATTTTCTGCAGCAAGGGCATCTGTGGCTTCC